>Ga0209676_1000185_pt1 | contig 142505 bp, 141 predicted proteins | sample AraplaCvi_mLB_r2_FD_184282 | JGI IMG/M metagenome (GOLD analysis project Ga0209676, IMG submission 184282) | Arabidopsis root microbial communities from North Carolina, USA - plate scrape MF_Cvi_mLB_r2 (SPAdes) (version 2) | ecosystem: Host-associated > Plants > Roots > Endosphere | place...
AAGCTCTGCTGGCCGTGCTCACGGTAGGTCTCGATCCAGCGATGGACCATCGACCTCTCTAGCCCATATCGTCGGGCCAACGCGGCCACCGGGAGGGCGCCTGCGGCGCCCTCCCGGGCCACCTTCAACTTGAAACGCCTTTCGTATTGGATCATGAACAAATTCCAGAGGTTGGATGGGCGTCCAACTTCTGGGGGTCAGTTCACATGCGTGTCAGCTCTTCGTTCCGGCACCGCGATGACACCCATGGGGTGTCACTACGCCGCTTCGAAATCCACCAGCACCGCCCCGTCTGCCACCTGGTCACCCGCCTTCACCCGGTACCCCTGCACCGTGCCATCGGCTGGCGCCTGCAGGGTGTGCTCCATCTTCATCGCTTCCAGCACCAGCAGCGGGGTACCCCGCACCACCTGGGTGCCCGGCGCCAGCAGCGTGGCCACGATGCGGCCCGGCATCGGCGCGACCAGGCTGCCGGCATCGGCCACGGCGTGGTCGGCTTCGCTCACCGGGTCGTGCAGGGTGAAGCGCTGCACACCGTCAGTGCCGAACAGGTACAGCTCGCTGCCGTCGCGTACCACGCGGGCGCGGTGCAGGCGCTCTCCCACCTGCAGCGCCAGCCGCTCGCCCACCATCCGGCCCTGCGCGGATACCGTGGTGCCGCCCACCTCGATCGACCACGCCTCGCCATGGCCTTCAACGGCCAGCACCTGCTGGTGGCCACGATGCTCCAGGGTCAGTCGCCGCGCCGCGCGCTGTCCCAGCCGCCAGCCATCGCGCGCCTGCCACGGGGAGTGCGGGTCGCGCGCATCCACCGGGGCCGCCGCGTCGGTGGCCATCGCAGCCACCGCCGCCAGTGCCCACAGGGCCGGGTCGGTATCGCCCTGACGTGGCGCCAGTGCGGCCTGCTCGCGTTCGATCAACGCGGTATCCAGCTTCGCCTTGGCGAACGAATCGGTCATCACCAGCCGGCGCAGGAACGCCGCGTTCGTGGTCACGCCCACCACTTCGCACTCGGCCAAGGCCTGCTGCATGCGGCGCAGGGCGGCATCGCGGTCCACATCCCACACGATCAACTTGGCAATCATCGGGTCGTAGAACGGGGTGATCGCATCGCCCTGTTCCACGCCCGCATCCACGCGCACGTGCGCGCTGCCGGACGGCAGGCGCAGGTGGCGCAGGGTGCCGGTGGACGGCAGGAAGCCCTTGTCCGCATCTTCGGCATACAGCCGCGCTTCCAGTGCATGGCCGTTGATCTGCAGCTTTTCCTGCTGCAGCGGCAGCGGTGCGCCACTGGCCACGCGCAGCTGCCATTCCACCAGGTCGGTCCCGGTGATGCATTCGGTGACCGGGTGTTCCACCTGCAGGCGGGTGTTCATTTCCATGAAGTAGAAATCGCCGTCGGGCCCGGCGATGAATTCCACCGTGCCGGCGCCCACGTAGTTGACCGCGCGCGCGGCATCCACTGCGGCCTTCCCCATCGCTGCACGGCGCCCGGGCGTCATGCCCGGCGCAGGCGCTTCTTCCAGCACCTTCTGGTGGCGGCGCTGCACCGAGCAGTCGCGCTCGAACAGGTACACCACGTTGCCGTGGCTGTCGCCGAACACCTGGATCTCGATATGGCGCGGGCGCTCCACGTACTTTTCCACCAGCACGTGGGCGTTGCCGAAGGCGGACTGCGCCTCGCGCTGGCAGCTGGCCAGCGCTTCGGTGAACGCCGCGCTGTCTTCCACCTTGCGCATGCCTTTGCCGCCGCCACCGGCGCTGGCCTTGATCAGCACCGGGTAGCCGATGCCGTCGGCCTGTTCGCGCAGGAACGCCGGGTCCTGCGCGTCGCCGTGGTACCCCGGGGTCAGCGGCACGCCGGCCTGCTGCATCAGCGCCTTGGCCGCGCTCTTGTCCCCCATCGCGCGGATCGCCGCAGCAGACGGGCCGATGAACACGATGCCGGCCTCGGCGCAGGCCTGGGCGAAGTCCGCGTTCTCCGACAGGAAGCCGTAGCCCGGGTGGATGGCCTGCGCACCGGTGCGGCGCGCGGCGTCCAGGATGGCGTCGGCACGCAGGTAGCTTTCCCGCGCCGGGGCCGGGCCGATGGCCACGGCTTCATCGGCCAGCCGCACATGACGTGCGTCGCGGTCGGCGTCGGAATACACCGCCACCGTGGCAATGCCCAGGCGTTGGCAGGTCGCGATGACGCGGCAGGCGATTTCGCCACGGTTGGCGATCAGGATCTTGGTGAACATGGAAGTCTCGTTGCGCATGCCAATGGGCCGGATCACATCCGGAACACGCCAAAATCGGTCTTGCGGGCCGGGGCGTTGAGGCTGGCCGACAGCGCCAGACCCAGCACGCGGCGGGTATCGGCTGGATCGATCACGCCGTCATCCCACAGCCGCGCGCTGGCGTAGTAGGGGTGGCCCTGCTGCTCGAACTGGTCGCGGATCGGGCTCTTGAACGTATCTTCGTCCTGCGCGGACCACTGCCCGCCCTTGGCTTCAATGCCATCGCGCTTGACCGTGGCCAGCACGCTTGCCGCCTGCTCGCCGCCCATCACGCCGATGCGTGCGTTCGGCCACATCCACAGGAAGTTGGGCGAATAGGCGCGGCCGCACATGCCGTAGTTGCCGGCGCCGAACGAACCGCCGATCACCACGGTGAACTTGGGCACCTTGGCGCAGGCCACCGCCATCACCAGCTTGGCGCCGTCCTTGGCGATGCCGCCGTGCTCGTACTTGCGCCCGACCATGAAGCCGGTGATGTTCTGCAGGAACACCAGCGGAATGCCGCGCTGCGTGCACAGTTCGATGAAGTGCGCGCCCTTGAGCGCGGACTCGGAGAACAGGATGCCGTTGTTGGCAATGATCCCGACCGGGTAGCCATGCAGGTGCGCGAAGCCGGTGACCAGCGTGTTGCCGTAGCGCGGCTTGAATTCGTCGAAGCGCGAATCGTCCACCAGCCGCATGATCACTTCGCGCACGTCATAGGGTTTGCGCGTGTCGGCCGGGATCACTCCGTACAGCTCTTCCGCGGCATAACGCGGTTCCACCGGCGCCTGCACCGCCAGCGCCGGCTCGGGCTTGCGCCAGTTGAGCTGGGCGATGATCGCGCGGACCCGGGCCAGCGCCTGCAGGTCGTTGTCGGCCATGTGGTCGGCCACCCCGGAAATGCGCGTGTGCACATCGGCACCGCCCAGTTCTTCGGCGGTGACCACTTCACCGGTGGCGGCCTTCACCAGCGGCGGGCCGCCCAGGAAGATGGTGCCCTGCTCGCGCACGATCACCGTTTCATCGCTCATCGCCGGCACGTAGGCGCCACCGGCGGTGCACGAGCCCATCACGCAGGCGATCTGCGGAATGCCCTGTGCGGAGAGATTGGCCTGGTTGTAGAAGATGCGGCCGAAATGGTCGCGGTCCGGGAATACCTCGTCCTGCAGCGGCAGGAACGCGCCGCCCGAATCAACCAGGTAGATGCAGGGCAGGCGGTTCTGTTCGGCCACTTCCTGCGCGCGCAGGTGCTTCTTCACCGTCATCGGGTAATACGTGCCGCCCTTGACCGTGGCGTCGTTGGCCACGATGACGCATTCCACGCCGGACACCCGGCCAATGCCGGCCACCACGCCGGCGCTGGCGATGCTGTCGCCGTACATGCCGTGCGCGGCCAGCGGCGCGATCTCCAGGAACGCGCTGCCCGGGTCGAGCAGGGCGTCGATGCGGTCGCGCACCAGCAGCTTGCCGCGCGCGGTGTGCTTCTGCCGTGCCGCTTCGCTGCCCCCCAGCGCGGTCTGCGCCAGGGTGGCGCGCAGGTCGTCCACCACCGCCTGCAGCGCCGCGCGGTTGGCTTCGAAAGTCTCGCTGCCCGGTTGCAGCTGGGTGCTCAGTACAGTCATCGCAGGGCCCTTACTTGGTGCGCTGGAACAGTTCGCGGCCGATCAGCATGCGGCGGATTTCCGAGGTGCCCGCGCCGATTTCATACAGCTTGGCATCGCGCCACAGGCGCCCCGTGGGGTATTCGTTGATGTAGCCGTTGCCGCCCAGGATCTGGATCGCCTGGCCGGTCAGCCAGGTGGCCTTCTCGGCCGAATACAGAATGGCACCGGCCGCATCCTGGCGGGTGGTGCGGCCCAGGTCGCAGGCGCGCGCCACCGCATATACATAGGCGCGGCAGGCGTTGAGGCCCACGTACATGTCCGCCAGCTTGGCCTGGATCAGCTGGAAGGTGCCGATCGCCTCACCGAACTGCTTGCGCTCGTGCACGTACGGCATCACCACGTCCATGCCGGCGGCCATCAGCCCCAGCGGGCCGCCGGACAGCACCACGCGTTCGTAATCCAAGCCCGACATCAGCACCTGCACGCCACCGCCCACCGCGCCCAGCACGTTGGCTTCAGGCACTTCGCAGTCTTCGAATACCAGCTCACAGGTGTTGGAGCCGCGCATGCCCAGCTTGTCCAGCTTCTGCGCGGTGGAAAAGCCCTTCATGCCTTTCTCGACCAGGAACGCGGTGATGCCCTTGGCGCCACCGTTCGGATCGGTCTTGGCATACACCACCAGCACGTCGGCATCGGGGCCGTTGGTGATCCACATCTTGTTGCCGTTGAGCACGTAGTGGTCCCCGCGCTTGTCCGCACGCAGCTTCATCGACACCACGTCCGAACCGGCGCCCGGTTCGCTCATGGCCAGCGCGCCGACCTTCTCACCGCTGCACAGGCCGGGCAGGAAGCGATGCTTCTGTTCTTCGGTGCCGTTCTTGCGCAGCTGGTTCACGCACAGGTTCGAATGCGCGCCGTAGGACAGGCCGATGGCGCCCGACGCGCGCGAGATTTCTTCCATCGCCACCACGTGGGCCAGGTAGCCCATGCCGCTGCCGCCGTATTCTTCCTCCACGGTCAGGCCGAGCAGCCCCTGCTCGCCCAGCTTGCGCCACAGCGGGTGCGGGAAGACATTTTCCTCGTCGGCCTGCGCCGCCAGCGGCGCGATCTCGGCCGAGGCAAAATGGGCCACGCTCTGGCGGAGCATGTCGATCTCTTCGCCCAGGTCGAAGTTCAGGGTGGGGACGTGCATGAGGCAGCTCCGCAAGGCAGGAAGGGTCGATCAGGCCCCCAGCCTAGTCCTCCCCGGGGTAAAAGTGAACACAAATTCAAAAATTGAACATAGAATCAGCAAATGGCCTATAAACGCTCCGCACTGATGGAAGAACGCCTGGCCGGGGCCCGCGAGCGGATCCTGCTGGCGACCCGCCGCCTGGTGGCCGCCGGCGGCTACCGCAATGCCCCGGTGACCGCGGTGGCGGCCGAGGCCGGCGTCTCCACCGGCCTGATCTACCGGCACTTCCCGTCCAAGGCCGAACTGTTCGTGGAGGTGCTGACCGCGGCGGTGGAGCACGAACTGCGCATCTTCGAGGCCATTGCCGCCGAACCGCTGCCGGCACCGGAGCGCCTGCGCCGGGCGATCACCGCTTTCGTACGCCGCGCGCTGGCCGGTCCCGGGCTGGCCTATGCCTTCATTGCCGAGCCGGTGGACCCGGAGGTGGAAGCCGAGCGCATCCGCTGCCGCCGCCTGTTCGGTGACGTGTTCCGCCGCATCGTGGATGACGGTGTCGACGCCGGCAGTTTTCCCGCGCAGGACACCGAAGTGGCGGCGGCCTGCATCGTCGGTGCCTTCACCGAAGCGCTGGTCGGCCCGACCGCGCCCAGCCGCGACGCCCACGGCGACCAGACCGCGCTGGTGCAATCGATCTGCGTTTTCTGCCTGCGCGCTGCCGGCGCCTGAGCCACCTCCATGCTGCAATGCGGCACCGGACGGCGGCTTGCAGAGCGCCGCCGACGCTGGTCATACTCGGCCGACAAGCCGTGGTCCAACGACTACCAGCCAGGGGTGAAAGAGAGTGCGGAATTACGACCTCGAGTTCCTGAAACGCTTTTCCATGGTCATTGCGCTGTTGATGGCCATCACGCTCGGATTGATCCTGTTCGCCGCGTACCTGCACACCCGCATTCCTGCTGAAGTCTCGCCCCAGGCCGCCAAGCGCACCGAACTGCGCATTGCCCCGGCCGGTGCGGTGTATGCCGGCGCCACCGGTGCCGCCGACCAGGCCGCGGCCAAGGCCGCAGCGCTGGCCAAGGCAGCGGCGAACGTGGCCTACGGTGGCACCACCGACGGCAAGGTGATCTTCGACAACCTGTGCACCGCCTGCCACACCACCGGCGTGGGCCAGGCACCGACGCTGGACCACGCGCACTGGGATGCGCGCCTGGCCCAGGGCAAGGACACCCTCTACAAGCACGCGATCGAGGGCTACACCGGCCCCGATGGCGGCATCATGCCGCCCAAGGGCGGCAACCCCGGCCTGACCGAAGAGCAGATCCACGCCACCGTGGATTGGATGCTGGCCAACCTGAAATAACCGGCGCGCATCACGAACGGTAGAGCCGATTGTTAATCGGCTGCAGGTAGAGCCGACTGTCAGTCGGCTGCCGTTCGCGCGGGGCCCTGCAACCCCCCGTGCTCCGGAGCCAAGCCGACCGGTAGAGCCGACTGTCAGTCGGCTGCCGTTCGCGCGGACCCTGCAGCCTCCCGTGCTCCGGAGCCAAGCCGACGGGTAGAGCCGACTGTCAGTCGGCTGCCGTTCGCGCGGACCCTGCAGCCTCCCGTGTTCCGGAGCCAAGCCGACTAACAGTCGGCTCTACCGGTCGGCTCTACCGGCCGGGTCCAACCGTCGCCCGCCCGGTCCGCATCCAGCCTCTCCGGCAAAGCGGACTTTCATGTTTCACGGTTACCCTGTGCACCCGTTCCCGGAATCGCCGTCGATGCGCCGTCGCACCCTCGCTCTCGCCCTGTCGCTGCTGCTGCCCGCCACCGCCTTCGCCCAGGCCCAGCCGCAGGCACGCCCGACCGCATCGACCCCGGCTGCCACCGCGCCCGTCACCCTCACCGCCGCGCCCGCCGACTGGCGCACCCTCGACGGCCAGCACGTGCGTATCACCGCCCCGCTGACCCTGGCCGGCACCGATGGCCTGGCCCGCTTCGGCGAACTCACCGTGGCCTTCGACGGCCGCCTCTGGCAGCCCAGCGAGGTGGCCGCCCCGGGCAGCGACGCCCATGCCAGGGTGATCGCCGACAACCAGCGACGCCGCCTGCTGCTGGATGACGGCAGCGATGCCCGCGACCCCGGCCCGGTGGCCTACCTTCCCGCCGACGCCACCCTGCGCACCGGCACCGTCCTGCGCAACGTGGAAGGCCTTGTCCGCGTGGATGCCAAGGGCACCCCGCGCCTGCAGGTCACTACCCCGCTGACGCTGCCGGCACTGAACCGCCCGGCCGCCCCGGCGGTGACTGGCAGGCTCAAGGTAGCCGCCTTCAACCTGGAAAACTTCTTCAACGGCGATGGCCAGGGCGGCGAGTACCCGACCCTGCGCGGTGCCCGCACCCTGGCCGAACACCAGGCCCAGACCGCCAAGCTGGTGGCCACCGTCAACGCGCTCGGCGCCGACGTTGCCGCCCTGATGGAACTGGAAAACGACGGCTACGGCCCGCAGTCGGCAATCGCCGAATTCGTCCGCGCGCTCAACGCCGCGCCGGGCGGGCAGGGCGATTGGCGCTTCATCGACGCCGGCAAGGGCCCGGGTGAGAACCCGATCCGGGTCGGCATCATCTACCGCAGCTCAACGGTGACCCCGGTCGGCACGCCGGCGGTGCTGGAGACCGGCCCGTTCGGCCCGCACAGCCGGGTGCCGCTGGCGCAGGCGTTCCGCGCCGGCAAGGGGGCGCCGTTCGTGGTGGTGGCCAATCACTTCAAGTCCAAGGGCTGTTCCGAGGCCAGCGGCGCCGATGCCGACCAGAAGGATGGCCAAGGCTGCTGGACCGCCACCCGGGTGGAATCGGCGCGCCTGCTCAACCAGTGGCTGGGCACCGACCCGACCGGCGCCGGCACCGCCGACGCCATCCTGCTGGGCGACTTCAACGCCTACGCCATGGAAACCCCGATCCGCGCCCTGCACGACGCCGGCTGGCGCGACGCCTTCGCCGTGGCCAAGGTCGAGCGGCCCTACAGCTATGTGTATAACGGCATGGCCGGCCGCCTCGACCACGCCCTGCTCAGCCCGGGCATGGCCAAACGCCTGCGCGGCGCCGCCGAATGGCATATCAATGCCGACGAAGCCGACGACGCCGGTTACCGCGACCGCAACGTCACCGGCCCGTGGCGCAGCTCCGACCACGACCCGTTGATCCTGGGTTTCGACCGGTAACGCCCCGAATACGCGCGGATATCGAACCGGAAACGCACGGATATCGAACCGGTAGGTGCCGACCGTTGGTCGGCACTGCGCGCGATCTCACCCCCAGGCGATGAACCCGATCGCCACCACTGCCAATGCCAGCCCCACGCGGTTCCACCGCGTGGTCGGCTCGCCAAACGCGAATACCCCCACCAGCGCCCCCAGCACCACCACGCCGATGTTCATCCCGGCAAACACCGTGGCCGGGCTGTCCGGCAGCGCCTGGTGGGCATGCACATAAAAGAGAATGTTGCCGCCATTGAGCAGCCCCAGCAGCGCCCCCGCGCCCAGGTTGCGCGCGGCCAGCCGGCTGCGCCCCGTGGCATGCCGCCACCCCTGCACCCCCAGCATCAGCACGAAGGCAATGCTGAAGCACGCCAGCAGCGCCGCCATCGACGGCGTCCCCGACAACGCCACCTGCTTCAGCAGCACGTCCACCAGCGCAAACCCCACCCATACCGCCAGCAGCCAGCGCCAGCTGCCCGCCTCACCGGCCACCGCCGGCCCACGCGGGCGCAGGCTGATGCCCAGCATCGCCACCAGCCCCAGACCCAACCCCAGCAGCTTCAGCGGCGTGGCGGTCTGTCCGAAGAACAGGAACGCGGCCAGCAACGACAGCAGCAATGACAACCGCTGCGCCACATCGGTGCGTACGATCCCGGCCACCGCCACCGCGCGGCCCAGCACCAGGAACAGCGACGGCAGCACCACCGCCAGCACCAGCAGCGCCGGCCACGGTGCATGCGCGGACTGCAGGGCCTCCAGCGGAGGCCGCAGCAGGGCGGCGGTAAGCACGGCCGCCACCAGGTAATTCCAGGTGACCATCTGGCCCACATCCAGCTGGCGGCGCGCGGCCAGCTTCAGCAGCACCGACACCAGCACGCTGCAGACCACGCTGAAAAGCAGATAGAACATGGGGTTCCAGGCAGGCGCGGCGGTGAAGCCCGCGGGGGAGCGGTATTATGACGCCATGCACAATCCCCCATTCCCCAATGAAAGCGGCCCGCTGCAGCTGGCCGGCCCGGTCGGCGCGCTGGACGTGGTGGTCGACCTGCCCAAGTCCGACGTGACCCCGCAGCCGGTGGTGGCGGTCATCTGCCACCCGCTGTCCACCGAGGGTGGCAGCCTGCACAACAAAGTGGTGACCATGGTGGGCACCACCCTGCGCGAGCTGGGCATCACCACCGTGCGCTTCAACTTCCGCAGCGTCGGCACCTCGGCCGGCCACTTCGATCAGGGCGTGGGCGAGCAGGACGACCTCAAGGCCGTGGTGGCCTGGGTGCGCGAACAGCGCCCCGACGCCACCCTGTGGCTGGCCGGTTTCAGCTTCGGCGCCTTCGTGTCGCTGCGCGCATCGGCCGACCTGCAGCCGCAGGTGCTGGTCTCGATCGCCCCGCCGGCCGGGCGCTGGGACTTCGACGGCGTGCAGCCGCCGGCCCACTGGCTGGTGATCCAGGGCGAGTCCGACGAAATCGTCGACCCGCAGAAGGTGTACGACTGGCTGGACAGCTTGGATGCCCCCCACGAGCTGGTGCGCATGCCCGAAACCAGCCACTTCTTCCACCGCAAGCTGATCGACCTGCGCGGCGCGCTCACCCACGGCGTCAAGCACTGGCTGCCCCACCCGGACAGCGCCAGCGCATGAGCGATACCGCACTGACCCCGTCGCAGCGCTACGCCGAAGGCGTGGCCCGGGGCGAATGGCAGAACGACCCGGCCCAGCATGCCGCCCTGGCCGAGCTGGACCGCATCCACCTGGCCTTGGTCGACAGCGCCCAGGACGGTTGGCTGGACCGCCTGTCGGCGTTCTGGAAGAAGCCCGAGCCGGTCAAGGGCCTGTACTTCTGGGGCGGGGTAGGGCGCGGCAAGACCTTCCTGGTCGACCTGTTCTATGACGGCCTGCCGATCGAACAGAAGTACCGCACCCATTTCCACCGCTTCATGCGCGGCATCCATGAGCGCCTGCGCGAGCACCAGGGCCAGAGCGACCCGCTGGCCCGGATCGCCCAGGAATGGCGCACCAAGCTGCGGGTGCTGGTGCTGGACGAGTTCTTCGTCACCGACATCGGCGATGCCATGCTGCTGGCGCGCCTGCTGGAACGCATGTTTGCCGAAGGCGTGACCCTGGTCACCACCTCCAACACGGCGGTGGAGAACCTGTACCTGAACGGCCTGCAGCGCGACAGCTTCCTGCCCGCCATCAGCCTGCTGCAGACCTACTGCGTGGAGCTGTACGCCGAAGGCACCGAGGACTACCGGATGCGGGCGCTGACCCACTCGCCGGTGTACCAGTCCCCGCGCGACGCCGACAGCGATGCCTGGCTGGCCTCGCGCTGGGCCGCGCTCAGCGGTGGGCAGCCACCCAAGCCCGGCAACATCGAGATCGAAGCGCGCAAGATTCCGGTACGCGCGCGCGGCAAGAGCATCGTCTGGTTCGACTTCGCCGCCCTCTGCGAAGGCCCGCGCGGCCCCTCGGACTACATCGAGATCGCCCGCGAGTTCACCACCCTGCTGCTGGGCGACATCCCGCACTTCGACCGCATGAATGAAGATGCCGCGCGCCGCTTCGTCAATCTGATCGACGAGCTCTATGACCGCAACGTCAACCTGGTCTGTACCGCCACCGACGCCCCGGTCGCCCTGTACACCGGCACCCGCCTGCAGGGCGCCTTCGAACGCACCGCCTCGCGCCTGATCGAAATGCAGAGCGCCGAATACCTCGGCACGCCCCACCGGGCGTAACCGAGGCAGCCGGCCGTCACCCCGGCTCGAACAACGGGCCGGAACAAGGCGTAGGGACACGTCATGCGTGTCCGCGGGGTGCCCGATCCGCGCGTGATTGTTACGCCCGCGTGACGCCCAACTGTTCCGTTTTTCGACCCCCTCCATCGCACGAAAAGTCGCCCCCAACCCTTGACTGCGCATTCGCTTTCGACGGGTCGCGACCGTTCGTCGGACGCCCCCAACAGCGGAACCTTGCGCCGCAAGGGATTGCCCCGATTCCCCGGATTTGGCGTTGACGGACCCCCCTACCCCCACTATCTTGTGGCCGTCGGTCCCTTCGACCACAAGTGGAGGGTCCAAAGAGGGCCTACCGCCCGCCGACAACCGCATGCCGAACAGGGTGCGGTGCTGGTAGCGCCAGTCTCCGGGGGGAGATGACCGGTGACGCAAGGGGATGTCCGCAGCGCACTCGCGCCGGTCGCGTCCCATGCGACACCGTCAGTCCATCCTTGGAGCCCCGAGCGCGCCGGTTCCACGCCTGCCTGGCAGGCGACCCTGTGCCACCCCAAATCACGCCAAGAGGAAACCGCCGTGAGCACCGAAACCAGCGCAGCCACCGAACAGGAAAGCGAATTCCTGCTGACTTCGCCGCCGACCAATACGGCGATGAGCGTCACCAAGCGAAACGGCACGACCGAACTGGTGGATCTGAACAAGATCGTGCGCGCGGTGCAGCGTTCGGCCGAAGGCCTGCACGCGGTGGACCCGATGCGCGTGGCCACCCGCACCATTTCCGGCCTGTACAACGGCGCCACCACCCAGGAGCTGGACGAGCTGTCCATCCGCACCGCCGCCCTGCTGATCGGTGAAGAGCCCGAGTACGGCCGCCTGGCCGCGCGCCTGCTGGCCAACTACATCGCCAAGGAAGTGTCCGGGCAGGAAATCCATGCCTTCTCGCAGTCGGTGGGCCGTGGCCACGAAGTGGGCCTGATCAACGACCGCTTGCTGAACTTCGTGCAGACCAACGCGCGCAAGCTCAACGATGCCATCGACCTCAGCCTCGACCTGAACTTCGACTACTTCGGCCTGCGTACCCTGTACGACCGCTACCTGCTGCGCCATCCGCACACCCGCAAGGTGATCGAGACCCCGCAGCAGTTCTTCCTGCGCATCGCCAGCGCGCTGAGCGAAGACGTGCCGGAAACCCTGGCCCTGTACAAGCGCATGGGCAACCTGGACTACCTGCCGTCCAGCCCGACCCTGTTCAACTCCGGCACCACCCACGAGCAGCTGTCCTCGTGCTTCCTGCTCGATTCGCCGCAGGATTCGCTGGAATCGATCTACTCCAAGTACGGCGACATCGCCCAGCTGTCCAAGTTCAGCGGCGGCATCGGCGTCAGCTACACCCGCGTGCGTTCGCGCGGCTCGCTGATCAAGTCCACCAACGGCCATTCCAACGGCATTGTGCCGTGGCTGAAGACCATGGACTCGTCCGTGGCCGCGGTGAACCAGGGCGGCAAGCGCAAGGGCGCGGCCTGCGTGTACCTGGAAACCTGGCACGCCGACATCGAAGACTTCCTCGAGCTGCGTGACAACACCGGCGACGAATCGCGCCGTGCGCACAACCTCAACCTGGCCAACTGGGTGCCGGACCTGTTCATGAAGCGCGTCGAAGCCGACCAGGAATGGTCGCTGTTCGATCCGCGCGTGGTGCCCGAGTTCACCGACCTGTTCGGTGAAGCCTTCGAGGCCGCCTACCTGCAGGCCGAAGCACAGGGCAAGGCCAACCGCACCATTTCCGCGCGCAAGCTGTACTCGCGCATGATGCGTACCCTGGCCGAAACCGGCAACGGCTGGATGACCTTCAAGGACAAGTGCAACCGCGCCAGCAACCAGACCCTGCGTCCGGGCAACGTGATCCACCTGTCCAACCTGTGCACCGAAATCCTGGAGGTCACCTCCAACGATGAAACCGCCGTGTGCAACCTGGGTTCGATCAACCTGGGCAACCATTTCGACGAGCACAACGAGTTCGACTACGAGAAGCTGGCCGAAACCGTGCGCCTGGCCGTGCGCCAGCTCGACCGCGTGATCGACCTGAACTTCTACCCGATCGAAACCGCCCGCCGCGCCAACATGCGCTGGCGCCCGGTCGGCCTGGGCTGCATGGGCCTGCAGGACGTGTTCTTCCGCAAGCGCCTGCCGTTCGACAGCGCCGAAGCGCGCGCGCTGTCGAAGAAGATTGCCGAGACCATCTACTTCCACGCCCTGGAAACCTCGGTCGAACTGGCCCAGGAACGTGGCAAGCACCCGTCGTTCAACGACACCCGTGCGGCCAGCGGCGAACTGCAGTTCGACGCGTGGAACGTGGTGCCGGAAGACGGCGCGCGCTGGGACGCCCTGCGTGCCCGCATCAAGGAGCACGGCCTGCGCAACTCGCTGATCATCGCCATTGCCCCGACCGCGACCATCGCTTCCATCGCCGGCTGCTACGAGTGCGTCGAGCCGCAGGTGTCCAACCTGTTCAAGCGCGAAACGCTGTCGGGCGACTTCCTGCAGGTGAACCGCTACCTGGTGAACGAGCTGAAGAAGCTTGGCCACTGGACCCCGGAAATGCGCGACACCATCAAGATGGCCGAAGGGTCGATCCAGGGCATCGCCCAGATCCCGGAAAGCCTGCGCCAGATCTACCGCACCGCGTGGGAACTGCCGATGCGTTCGCTGATCGACATGGCCGCCGACCGTGGCGCGTTCATCGACCAGTCCGCCTCGCTCAACCTGTTCATGGAAAGCCCGAACATCGGCGCGATGTCCTCCATGTACATGTACGCCTGGAAGCAGGGCATCAAGACCACCTACTACCTGCGTTCGCGACCGGCCACCAAGATCGCCAAGACCACCATCAGCCACACCGCAGCGGCTGCCCCGGAAAAGGTGTTCAGCCCGGAAGAAGCCATCGCCTGCTCGCTGGAAAACCCGGAAGCCTGCGAAGCCTGCCAGTAATCCGCGGGGCGCCCACCGCCCCGGTAGCGCCGGCCGTTGGCCGGCCTCGACCCACCACAGCGCCGGGCCCGCCCGGCCGCTCCACCGGCCCAACCGCCGGAACAAACACCCGGTAGGTGCCGACCGTTGGTCGGCACACGCCTTCGAAGGACAGAAACACATGGCCGACACCCGCAAGCAGATGCTGCTCGATCCCGGTTTTGAACTGACCCTGCGCCCGATGCGCTACCCGCAGTTCTATGACATGTATCGCAACGCGATCAAGAACACCTGGACCGTGGAAGAAATCAACTTCCAGATCGACATCAGCGACCTGCACACCAAGATGTCGCCGGGCGAGCGCCACCTGATCCACCGCCTGGTTGCCTTCTTCGCCACCGGCGACTCGATCGTGTCCAACAACCTGGTACTGAACCTGTACCAGCACTTGAACGCGCCCGAAGCGCGCATGTACCTCTCGCGCCAGCTGTACGAAGAAGCGCTGCACGTGCAGTTCTACCTGACCCTGCTGGACAACTACCTGCCGGACCCGGAAGAACGCGCCAAGGCGTTCTCGGCGGTGGAGAACATCGACTCCATCAAGAAGAAGGCCGACTTCTGCTTCAAGTGGATCGACTCCATCCAGGGCCTCACCCGCATCGAGACCCGCGACCAGCGTCGCCAGTTCCTGCTCAACCAGATCTGCTTCGCCGCCTGCATCGAAGGCCTGTTCTTCTTCGCCGCGTTCGCCTACGTGTACTACTTCCGTTCGCGTGGCCTGCTCAACGGCCTGGCCTCGGGTACCAACTGGGTGTTCCGCGACGAAAGCGCGCACATGGACTTCGCCTTCGAATGCGTGGACGTCATCCGCGAGGAAGAGCCGGACCTGTTCGACGATGAAATGAAGCAGCAGGTCTACGACATGCTGGCCGAAGCCATCGAATGCGAAGTGCAGTTCGCCGAAGACGTGCTCTCCGGCGGCGTGGCCGGCATTTCCACCCGCGACATGCGCCAGTACCTGCAGCACTGCGCCGACAACCACTTCCACCGCCTCGGCATGGAAAAGAAGTACAACGTGCGCAACCCGCTGCCGTTCATGGAACTGCAGGACGTGCAGGAGCTGACCAACTTCTTCGAACGCCGCCCCTCGGCCTACCAGGTGGGCGTGCAGGGCGAAGTTTCCTTCGACATGAACTTCTGATCCCGATCAGAACGTGCCCCGAAAAACCCCGGCGCTGCCGGGGTTTTTTGTTTGCCGTATCATCCGCGCGAACCCCACCTTACGGCCGCCCCCATGACCGCCACCCCCGACGTCGTCCCGCCCACCGAAGTGCGCATGGCCGAAATCGTGTTCCCCAACCACACCAACCACATGGGCACCCTGTTCGGTGGCCAGGCATTGGCGTGGATGGACAAGGCCGCGTTCCTGGCCGCCGCGCGCTACTCGCGCCGTACCGTGGTCACCGCCCGTTCCGACCAGGTCGACTTCAAGCTGCCGATCAGCATCGGCCAGATGGTGGAAACCGTGGGCCGCATCGTGGAGGTGGGCCGCAGCTCGATGAAGGTGGAAGTGGAGCTGATCGCCGAGGACCTGCACACCGGCGAACGCAAGCTGTGCACCCGCGGCCACTTCGTGATGATCGCGCTGGACGAGAACCACAAGCCCACCGCCGTGCCTGCGCTGCCGGCCGACATCGCCGGCCCCTGAACGGGCAGGGCGATTGCGAACCCCGCAACCGCCCCCATCTAGCTGGCATGTCCACCTCTCTGGCCGACTTCATTCACCGCGCCCGACGCCTGTTCGTGCTGACGGGCGCCGGCTGCAGCACCGACTCGGGCATCCCCGACTACCGCGACGCCGACGGCCAGTGGAAGCGCACGCCCCCGGTGAACTACCAGGACTTCATGGGCGAACTGGCCACCCGCCAGCGCTACTGGGCGCGAAGCCTGCTGGGCTGGCCGCGCTTCGGCCACGCCCGGCCCAACGCCACCCACGCCGCACTGGCTGCGCTGGAAGCGCGTGGCCAGGTGGAAGTGCTGCTCACCCAGAACGTGGACTGCCTGCACCAGCGCGCCGGCAGCGTAGGCGTGATCGACCTGCACGGCCGCCTGGACCGGGTGCGCTGCATGGGCTGCGAAACCCGCAGCGACCGTGAGGACTTCCAGCACACCCTGCTGGCCGCCAACCCCGGCTGGGACACCCTGGACGCCGGCATCGCCCCGGATGGCGACGCCGACCTGGAGAACGTTGACTTCGGCGCCTTCAACGTACCGGCGTGCCCGCAGTGCGGCGGCATCCTCAAACCGGACGTCGTCTTCTTCGGCGAAAACGTACCGCGCGAGCGTGTAGCCGCCGTCCACGACCACCTCGCCAACGCCGACGCCGTCCTGGTCGTGGGCTCCTCCCTGATGGTCTATTCCGGCTACCGCTTCGTCCAGGCCGCCGCCAAGGCCGGCCTACCCGTAGCCGCCCTCAACCTCGGCCGCACCCGCGCAGACGACCTCCTGACCCTGAAGGTCGAACAGCCCTGCGCACAAGCCCTGTCCTTCCTCTTACCCGATGCGGTCCCCCTATGATCGGCGCGTCGTTCCCTTGGCGCGTGGCGACGCGTTCTTCATGAAGGCAGGCACGGGCCATCGCGGCGCACCCACACCGTTCCAAACAAACGGTTGCCTGCACCCCCGCTTCCGGGTGCAATAACCCCCCGGTTTCAACATCCCCCCGAGTCGCCCGCCCGTGAGCCAGCTTTTCTCCCCCGTAACCTTCGGACCGCTGACGCTGTCCAACCGCATCGTCATCGCCCCGATGTGCCAGTACTCCTCCACCGACGGCCTGGCCAATGACTGGCACCGCCAGCACCTGGGCATGCTGGCCCAATCCGGCGCCGGCCTGCTGATCCTCGAAGCCACCGCCGTGCTGCCGGAAGGGCGCATCAGCTACGCCGACCTGGGCCTGTGGGACGACGCCACCGAAGCCGCCCTCACCGACGTGATCGCTTCGGTAAAGCGCTGGTCGCCCATGCCGATCGGCGTGCAGCTCGCCCACGCCGGCCGCAAGGCCTCCTCCGCACGCCCGTGGGACGGCGGTGGTCCGCTGCCGCCGACCGACCCGAACGGCTGGACCGTCAAAGCCCCCTCGGCGCTGCCGTTCACCGCCAACGGCCCCACGCCCGAAGCGCTGGATGAAGCCGGCATCGACGCCGTGGTGGAGGCCTTCGCCGTGGCCGCCAAGCGCGCCGAGCGCGCCGGCCTGGACCTGATCGAACTGCACGCCGCGCACGGCTACCTGCTGCACCAGTTCCTGTCGCCGCTGAGCAACAAGCGCCAGGACGAGTACGGCGGTTCGCTGGAAAACCGCATGCGCCTGCTGATCCGCGTGTTCGACGCCGTGCGCGCAGCGGTCTCCGACCGCATCAGCGTGGGCGTGCGCATTTCCGCCAGCGACTGGGTCGACGGCGGCTGGGACATCGAACAGAGCACCACCCTCGCGCAGATCCTCGACCTGTGCGGCTGCCAGTTCCTGCACGTCTCCAGCGGCGGTCTCGACGCACGCCAGAAGATCGCCCTCGAGCCCGGCTACCAGGTACCGTTCGCCGCCGCGATCAAGGCAGCCAAAGTGCGCATGCCGGTCATCGCTGTCGGCCTGATCACCGACCCGGCCCAGGCCGAATCGATCCTGCGCCACAACCACGCCGACGCCGTCGCGCTGGCCCGCGGCATCCTCTACGAACCGCGCTGGCCGTGGCACGCCGCCGCCGCCCTCGGCGACTCCATCACGCCCGCCCCGCAGTACCTGCGCTGCGAACCGCGCGAAGCCCGCGGCGTATTCACCGCACCCACCGCGTAACACCGTGATGGATCGAACCGCCGCAATACAACCGGCGGCACAAATATCGGTAGCGCACGACCGTTGGTCGTGCGCCGCCTGATCTCATTCGATACCCACCCGCCACGCACCCGGCAACCCCTCCACCACCGTCTGCATCAACGCCCGCACCTTCGGCGTCAAATCGCGCCGATCACTCACGCACAAAAACACCCGCATCGGCTCCGGCGACGTCCGCGCCCCATCGCCCGACGCGAACAACACCTGCAGCGCCCCGCGCGCCAGCCACGGTTCCGCCACGAACGCCGCCAACCGCGCGATCCCACCGCCGGCCGCCGCCATCGCCGCAATCGCATCGATGTCGTCAGACACCAGCGCCGGCCGCATCTCCGCCTCGAAGCGGATCCCATCGCGCACGAATCCCCACGGCAGCAACCGCCCATCCACCGGATAGCGGAACACCAGGCAGCGATGCTCGCGCAATGCCTCCGGCGTGGCCGGCGCACCGGCCTGCGCCAGGTACGAAGGCGCCGCACACACCACGAACGGCACCTGCGCAACAGGCCGCGCGACCAGCCCATCCACCAGCTGCGGTTCTATCCGGAAGCTCACGTCCACGTCTTCGCGCGCGTGGTCCACACTGCGGTCAGCCAGCAGCAGCTCGATCGCCAGCCCGGGGAAGCGCGCCTGCAGCGCCGGCAGCATCGGCGCCAGCACGTGGCGGCCAAAGGCGGATGTGCTGGCAATGCGCAACCGCCCCTGCGGCACCGCATCGGGATCGGTGACCGCCGCCTGCGCCCGTTGCAGGTCGCGCTCGATATGGCGCACCTCCTCCAGGTAGCGCGCACCGCGTTCGGTGAGCGCCAGCGAGCGGGTGGTGCGGTTGAACAGCCGCACCCCCAGGTGCGCCTCCAGCCGCGCGATGTTCTGCCCCACCGCCGCCGGGCTGATTCCCAGCGAGCGCGCCGCCGCCGCAAGGCTGCCGGCATCGGCGGTACGGACGAAGCTGCGGATTGACTGAAGAATGTTCATGGTTACGCCAATTATGGCGCCCCATTGCAAAGATCTGCTTTGCAAAGAGCCAAGGCCGCGCGCGCTACCGCCGTCCCGCGCCCCCGCCTAACGTGTCGACCCTGCAGCCACCCCCGGCTGCCTCTTCAAGGACTGCCCGATGACAGACGCACAGACCTTTCCGCGCCGCTGGAAGCTCAGCCCCCGCACCACCCCCTACGTCTTCGCCTTCTTCATGGCCTCGATCATGGCCATGCTGATGTGCCTGGTCATCACCGCCGCCAATGCCGGCATCAACGCCGACTTCCCCGCCCGTGTCCTCGGCGCCTACCAGCTCGCCATGCCCACTGCCTTCGTCTGCGTACTGATGGTGCGCCCGCTGGTGATGCGGCTGGTGGCGCTCACCGTGCATCCGCCGCGCTGACCCGATGTGGCATCCATTCCCCGGTAACGTCCCACCGTTGGTGGGGCGTCGCGGCAAATCGAACGATGCATCGGCCGGCACATCGGTCGGCAAATCGGTCGGCGCATCGGCCGGTACACCGCTCGGTAGAGCGGACTGTTAGTCCGCTGCTCCACCTGCATCAATGACCGCGGTAATTGGTTGCAACTGACATCGTCCCTCCAGAGCGCGGCGCCGCTCCACTACACTCACTCCATGCGCCCCGACTCCATCCTCACCCTCTCATGCCCGGACCGTACCGGCATCGTCTACCGCGTCTCCGGCCTGCTGTTCGAGCAGGGCTGCAACATCCTGGACGCGCAGCAGTTCGGCGACGACGAGAGCGGTCGATTCTTCCTGCGCGTGCATTTCGACCGCGACCCGGAACAGCCCATCGAAGCCATGCAGGCCCGCATGGCCACGCTGGCCGCCGACTTCCAGATGGACTGGCAGCTCCACGACGCCCGCCGCCGTGCACGCCTGCTGGTGCTGGTGAGCAAGCAGGGCCACTGCCTGAACGACCTGCTGTTCCGCGCCCACAGTGGCCAGCTCAAGGTGGATATCACGGCCGTCGCATCGAACCACGAAGACTTTGGTGCTCTGGCGGGCTCCTACGGCATCCCGTTCCACCACCTGCCGGTGAACGCCGACAACCGCGCCGTACAGGAGCAGCAGATCATCGACCTGGTCGAGCGCGAACAGATCGACCTGGTGGTACTGGCCCGCTACATGCAGATACTGTCACCGCGCCTGTGCCAAGCCTTGGCCGGTCGCGCGATCAACATCCACCACAGCTTCCTGCCCAGCTTCAAAGGCGCGCAGCCGTACCACCAGGCCCACGCGCGCGGCGTAAAGATCATCGGCGCAACGGCTCACTACGTAACCTCCGATCTCGACGAAGGCCCCATCATCGAACAGGACGTAGCACGCGTAGACCACGCCATGACCCCACGCGACCTGGTCCGCCTTGGCAGCGACACCGAATCGCAGGTGCTGGCCCGCGCCGTACGCAGGCACGTAGAACACCGCATCCTCCTCAACGGCCACCGCACCGTAGTCTTCCGCTAGCGACTCCCACAGTCGCAACCGATCCGGTAGCGCCGGCCGTTGGCCGGCCTTCACGAACCCGGCAGAAAACCGTGCGGTAGAGCCGGGCTCTGCCCGGCTACTCAGTAAAAATAGAGCGTCACCGCACCCCCCCCGGAGCAACACGTGCCAGCACCCTACTGGGCCGAATTCCTCAGCCTCGCCGTCATCCATTTCCTCGCGGTGGTCGCCCCAGGCCCAGACTTCGCCGTAGCCGTGCGCCAGAGCGTGCGCTTCGGACGCAAGGCCGGCATCTACACCTCCCTGGGCATCGGCGCCGGTATCTCGGTCCACGTGATCTATACCCTGATCGGCGTGGGAGCCCTGCTGCACACAACGCCGTGGTTGATGACCGCTGCCAAATGGCTGGGTGCAGCGTACATCTTCTATCTGGGTGTGAAGTTCCTCGCCAGCAAGCCGGGCAGCGCCGCTGGCGTCGTCACCGAGGGGAAGCCAGAGGAAGTGAAGCAGAGTGCCAGGCAAGCCTTCGTCATCGGCTTCATGACCAATGCGACCAACCCCAAGGCGACCCTGTTCTTCCTCGCGGTGTTCACGACGATCGTCAGTGCACAGACACCGTTGCCCGTCCAACTGCTCTACGGCGCCTGGATGTGCCTGGTCAACGCCGCCTGGTTCGTCCTGGTCAGCGTCGCATTCTCAACCGCAGCAGTGCGACAGAAATTCCTGAGTGCCAGCCATTGGTTCGAGCGGGCGATGGGCGTGCTGCTGATCGGGTTCGCGCTGCGGCTGGTGTTCATTGCGTAGACGCGGCAGGGGAGGGTCCGCAGGTGGTCGCGCGCCACGTTCGGCATTAAAGACCCGCATCGCGAGCCTGCAATGCCGAACTGGCGATCATCACGCACCCGAGCTCACTGCTGCTGATTTAACTGCCGTGCCCGCGCCTTCTTCGGCGTGTGCTTGCGATACCGGTACGGCAGCTCCACTGGCGTTTCGTCCAACGTCAGCGTGACACGGCCCGGTGCACCCTCCACCTTTACCCGGTGTCCCGCCTTCAATCCCAGCCGTTCGAGCCATACCCCGCAAAGCGACAGGTAGGGGATGGCGACGTCCGGTGGCAAGATATTGCCGGCAGGGTGCTCCACGGCTGAAATGCGAACGCTCTTGGGCTGGTACCAGCCAAGGCCAACTTCGTGCTTGGATCCGCTGGCCGAATCCTTCTCTGAACTGCGCATGCGTGTACTCCATCGGAAGTACTCCCTCGTCGGCGACGAGGGAGTCGGGAGGTTGATATCCGTTGGATCGACGGCGTGCCTTATTTCCCAGAGGGTGTTGTATTCGCCACCCTCCCGACGCGGAGCTTTGCAATCTCGTTGATCCAACTAGGGGATATCAAGCCCCGAATCCACACCATGCACAGCTGCTCAGATGAAGAGAAGTTGGCATTTCACCAGCATAATGGCATCTCCGATTCACCGGACAGATGGTGCGACGCAAGCGAGCCTGAATCCGGCCATCGGGCAGGAATTGCTGGAATGAATGTCCCAGAATCAAAGGCACGCAACGGTTCCCAATCGTTCTCCGCATCCCTCGATGTAAGAAGAGATGCGCGTCGCAACCAGCCCGCACCGCGCAGCACGCTGGTAGCGCCGACCGTTGGTCGGCCTTCGCAATATCAGGAATCGCGAGAGCCGGCGCTGAAATCCGCTCCTGGCGGTCAGCGGGCCCCACCTGCGAACGCAGCCAGTTCCTCCGCCTGACCCCCGGGGAAGGATTCCTTGAGCAGGTCGAGCAGCGCCGACACCCTTGAGCTGAGCAGCCGTCGCGACGGGTACAGCGCCCATATCTCGATGGGCGGCGCCTTCGCATCTCCCCACGACACCAATGCGCGCTCCCTGAGCTCGTCGGCAACCAGCGAGAAGGGCAGCATTGCCGCGCCGGTGCCTGCACGTACGGCATCGCGCACCATGGTCAGTGCGCCCAGGCGCAGCACCGGATCCACCGCGATACGTATCTCGCCTCGCGGTGTTACGAGGTCCCAGCCGGTGGCATCGCTGGACGGCCGGAACACCGCAGGCGCCGTCTCGCCCATCGAGGGCAGGGGCAGGTCCGGGTGCGCTACCGCCACCAGGCGGTCCCGGATCAGCACCCGCCCCACCAGCCGCTCATCCGGATCCGGATTGACCCTTATCACCAGGTCATAGCCCTCTTCGACCATGTCCACGGCGCGGTCTTCGGTGGTGACATCGAGCCGCACCTGTGGATAGCGCTTCACGAATTCGGCGGCAATCCTGCCCAGCGCCATCTGCGAGAACAGCATCGGTGCGCTAACGCGCAGCCGGCCACGGGGCGTATCGCCGCCGGAGGCAATGGACGTGGCCGCTTCATCCAGTTCGGCAAGCAGCGTCTCGGTGCGCTCGAACAGCGCCCGACCCTCCTCGGTGAGCTTCAGCGTATGCGAGCCACGCTCGAACAGCCGCACCCCCAGGCTGGCCTCCAGCTCACCCACGCGCCGCGACAGCGTTGCCTTCGGGCGCTCGGCCGCGCGCGCGGCACGCCCAAACCCGCCGTGTCGCGCCACCAGGTTGAAGTCGGCCAAGGCCAGCAGGTCCATGTGTTCCACCAGCGAGACAGGTGGTCCAAGTATATGGGCTATCGGCCCGCATGCGGATCAACAACCATGAGGCCTCACCACCCACCCGGAGTACCCCATGACCATTCTTGTTACCGGCGCCACTGGCACCATCGGCCGTCAGGTCGTTCAACACCTCATCCAGCGCGGCGCAAGCGTTCGCGCACTGGTCCGCACCCCCGCCACTGCCAACTTGCCCGCCACCGTGGAGCTGGTGCAGGGCGACCTGCTGGACGTGGATGCCCTCCGCCAAGCGCTGAAGGGCGTCTCCACGCTGTTCCTGCTCAACGCCGTGGTCGCCGACGAATTCACCCAGGCACTCATCACCCTCAACGTGGCCCGCGAGGCCGGGGTGAAGCGCGTGGTGTACCTGTCGGTGATCCACAGCGACCGCTACGTCAACGTGCCCCACTTCGCCGGCAAGTTCGGCGTGGAGCGCATGATCGAGCAGATGGGCTTCAGCGCCACGATCCTGCGCCCGGCCTATTTCATCGATAACGACCTCACCATCAAGGACGTGGTGCAGGGCTACGGTGTGTACCCCATGCCGATTGGCAGCAAGGGGCTGGCGATGATCGACACCCGCGACATCGCCGAGATTGCCGCCACCGAGCTGCTCAACCGCGACCAGGCGCCGGACAACAGCGCGCTGACCCGACTCAACCTGGTGGGCCCGGAGGCACTCACCGGAGAACAGGTGGCGGCCATCTGGAGCGATGTGCTGAACCGCCCGATCGCCTACGGCGGCGATGACACGGCCGCCTTCGAGCAGAACCTGCGCCAGTTCATGCCGGCGTGGATGGCCTACGACATGCGACAGATGGCCGAGCGATTCATCAGCGACGGCATGCTGCCGGGCGCGGGTGACGTGGAGCGGTTGATGCAGTTGCTGGGGCGGCCGCTGCGTACCTACGCCGCGTTTGCGGCGGAGCAGGCGTCAGCGGGCTGAGGGCCGAGCCAGGGGCAGCGGTTGAACCGCTGCCTTGTCGGCCCGGCGCTGGGTTTGCGAGCGGCCGCGTCCGGGTAGAAGCGTCGGAACAGGCCTGTTTCGATTGCACTTATGGCCTCGCCTATAATTGGTGCGATTACAGTGCCGGGAGTTCATTTGGGGGGGGCTGGCAAAGCTAATCTTTCGAAAGGTCGCGAGCGAGTCAGATGAGTCTAGCAATGACGTCGACTTACACTTCCCTCAACCTCAATCGACTTCGCGGATCGCGCTGTTGATGTCGGAATATGAGCGGAGAAGTTCAACACCCGGTTCGGTGATTGAAAAGAAAGTTCCGCCGCCTGTTCTCGGGGGCGTGCTTGCAGTCCTCACCTGGCTCTTGCCCAGAGCCACTGAACCGTCTTCGCTGCTGTCGGCGGTTGGCGTCGCACTCCTTGTAGTGGGTCTAGGCATCAACGCCTGGCCCAAGGTGCTGTTCCGGCGCGTGGGCACCTCGGTCAGTCCGGTCCAGCCGGAGCTGGCGTCCGCGCTCATCATCCATGGGCCTTACCGCTTTTCGCGTAATCCGATGTACTTGGGATACGCACTTGCACTTCTGGGCTTGTCCGCCTGGCTGGCGCAGCCATGGGGGTTGCTCGTGACAGCATTCTTCGTAACGTACATCACGCGGTTCCAGATCCTACCCGAGGAACGGCATTTGTCTTCTCGTTTCCCGACGCAGTACGCTGCCTACTGCAGGTCGGTCCGTCGCTGGGTCTGAGGCTCAGAGATTCTTTCAAGAGGTAGCCGTTTCGCAGGCCCAACGAATTCAGTGTCCGCTTCTGGCCGATAGCGGACATCTAGTGAGGATGGTGCCTGTTTACTGGCGCCTGGGCGATTCAGACCATCCGTGTATGCCAGCGCGAGTCCTCACGGCGTGGTCGTCAAGTCAGTCTCCATCCGAGCCGCGCGGGCCTCGTCCTGCAGCCAGTGTGCAAACGCTTGCACTGGACCGGCAGTCAAACTGATCGGTTCGGACAGCACCAGGCAGAACGTCTTGGACACCGCCTCGCCTTGCGGCCATGGCGCCACCAGCCGACCTTGCTCCAGCTCTGTCCCCACGTAGAGGCGTGGCACTAGGGCGACCCCGAGGCCTGCAAGCGCTGCTTCAATCAACATCCCATGAAGGTCGTAGCGTGCCCCCACGGCTGGGTTGGTGAGGGGTATGCCTGAGTCCTTGGAGTAGCGCTGCCAGGCATCGGGACTTTGTCGTCGGTGCAGCCGTGGCAGTTGGTCCAGCGACACGCGCGCCTTTGCGCCCTTGATGAGCGCGGGATGGCACACCGGCAACAGCACTTCCTGCAGCAGCGGGTAAGTGCGCATACCCGCCCAGGCTGGGTGCTCGAAGTGCACGGCGGCGTCGAATCCACTGCCGGCAAGCGCGAACGGTTCAGTGCGCTCGGAAAGGTGCACGGTGATGTTCGGGTGCGCGCGGGTAAACGCGGGTAGGCGAGGGATGAGCCATCGCACCGCGAAGGTGGGCGTTACGGCAATGTCCAGGCTTGCAGCGCCCTTCGGTTGGCCCATCAGGTATTGGCTGTCCCGGTCCAAGCGGTCCAGCGACTCGCGGACCTGGGCGGCGTATCGCTCGCCATTGGGCAGGAGGCGGACGCGATTGCCGACCCGCTCAAACAGGGTGACCGCCAGGAAGGATTCCAGCCTGCCGATCTGGCGGCTGATGGCCCCCTCGGTGAGGGAAAGCTCTTCCGCTGCCCGCGCAAAGCTGCCGTGGCGGGCGGCGGCCTCGAAGGCGGTCAAGGCGGTGCTGCTGGGAATCTTCCTGCGCATGGGGATACAGCTTGATATTTTGTCACTGAAGCATACCGAAACATCGATTTGATGTGGGCTAAGGCGGGTCTAGCATGACGGAACATCAACAAAGGGGCGCGCGCACAAGCCGGCCCAGGAGTGTTCCCATGATTTACGCCGTCGAATGCAGCTATTCCGACTCCGCCAGCGAGGAGGAATGGAACGACTTCTACAGCCTGCACAAACTGCCTGCGCTCATTTCCGTGCGGGGGTTCCACACCTCGCAGCGCTTCAGGGCATGTGGTGCGGGGTGCCCGACCTACCTTGCATTTCACTCGATAGACGGCCTGGAGGTCCTGCAGGGGGACGAGTACGCCCGGAAGGGAGGAGGCAACTTCGCACGCTGGCAGCACCACATCACCGACTGGCATCGCAACCTATACCGTGGCTTGGATCGGGCCCCCGCCGTCGAACAGGGCGATTACCTGCTGGTGAGTCGCGTCGGCCCTGAGCCGATCATTGCGATGGGGATTGACCCCGAGCCCTTGCATGCGGTTGCGCTGGATCACGCGCCCGCAGCGCTCTGGCTTGCGCACCTTCCGGCCGGGATGGTTCCAGCCATGGAGTCCTTTCCCAGTGGGGTGAATGCGTATGCGCCCATGACAGCACAACTCAAGAGTGTGTCCGATGCAGGCCGGTCAGGGGTGGAGACGCACCCAGATGCCTAGGCTCTCGATCTACTTCACCGAGGAGCGGATGCCGACGAAGGATAGTCTCGACGCGCTCACTGAGCGATGCGCGGTGCTGTGTACGGACGTGCTTGGTGCTGCGTTGGGCAACGTCCACATCCTTTACCTGGCTGCGCGTCAGGGGCGGGGCCATCCGGCGTCTGCGGAACTGGCCTACCGACTGGGTCCGGAGAGGACGCCCGACCTCATGGACGAATTCACGCGGCAGCTCGATCTGGCCATCCAAGACCATGCAGGACTGACGGCGCGCATCCGATGCTTTGGCTACGCCAATGATTCCCTCCACGCGCGAAACTGACGAGCGGCATGAACGCATCCATCATTGAACGGGCTCTGCCCACCCTCCAGATCGGTGACTTCCTGATCCAAGCGATCAGCGATGGCCATCTGACCGCCAGTCTGGATCTACTCTCCCACATCGATCCGGCCGAGGCCGCGCAGCTACAGCTGAAGGCCGGGGTCAGCGACCCGTCCTCGATCCACATCAACACCTACCTGGTGCGGGGGAAGGGCCGCACGATCCTCATCGACGCCGGTGCCGGGGGTATCAAGGGCTGGGGAGGGGAGTTGAGGGGCAATCTATTGCGAGCCGGTGTGGAGCACACGGATGTGGATACGATCTTGCTCACGCATGCGCATCCTGATCATGTTGGCGGTCTACTCGATGCTCAAGGTCACCCCGTCTTCCCCAATGCGGAGCTGCTCATACACCCGCGCGAGCTGTCCTTCTGGGAGGACGACGGTAACCTTGCCCGCTGCAATGATCGTGCCCGGGGCAACTTCCTGCTCGCACGGCAGGTGTTCGCCGGGTATCGCCGCAACTTGCGCTTGTTGGCCCAGGGCGATGTGTTGCCCGGTATCAGCATGGTCCCGCTGCCGGGCCATACGCCAGGTCACACCGGCTATCGAGTCAATTCGGAGGGCCAGACTGCCTTGATCTGGGGCGATATCGTCCATTTTCCGAATATCCAGATTGCTCGCCCCGACGTATCCATCGCATTCGACCAGGATCCGCAGCGGGCCGCGGCGGCCCGTTCAGCGCTTTTGGATATGGTCAGTGCAGATCAGTTGATGGCGGCCGGCATGCACTTGGGTGAGCTCGGGTTTGTTCGCATCCAGCGCATCGGAAGAGGTTATTCCTTCACATACGCCGGATGAAGAAGGACTGGTTGTTGTAAAGGCTGCGTCCGCTCCTGGCCGAAAGCTGACATGAGGACCACCTTAGCAACCCGCCAGTGCTACTGTTGGCTATCGACCCAGAGGATGCCGGGTATTAATGGGATAATCTGTCCCGCGCGTTCAAATATTAAGTGGCTAGGTGCTAATGTCCGTCTTCGAGTTCAGGCCAAGGTGGAAGGAAGAGTTGGTCTGCACCGGGCCGGGCGGCACGTTCGTGCTTGAGTTGCCAATGGGAATTCTTACTGCCTACCTCCCAACTGAAGATGCGTTCAAGAGAGCGGCGCCCTCTTGGGCCGAGCACCTTTGGCCGGAGCTTAGAAGTGAGCTTGCACAGTGGTGCGTAGCCAACAAGGCGCAACTGATCATAGACCCGACAGCAGGAGTCTACTAATTGATCGCAGCAGTCAAGCACCAAGGTGGTTGTTGATATTCGGACCACGTCTTGGATGTCTGCTCCTGGCCGAAAGCGGACAAGGGGGAGTGGCAAGTGATGTTCGTCGCAGGCCCATATGCTGCGCCTGGCACCCCAAGCGCCATCTGGCAATGCCGCAGCGTCTGCTCATTACGACTCAGTGCACATCGCCAACCGCGTTCGCACATCAAGCCCCAAACGCACCGTGAATCGTATGCATCGCGCCAGTCACGAAGCTTGCCTCCGGCCCGGCCAGCCAGGCCACCATGCCCGGTACCGGCATCCTGTCGCTGTTCACTGAGCCGATCACGATTGAAACCGCCACCCAAAGCGAACACCACGGGCATCAACTCAGCGCTATTTCGTCGGCGATCCGGGTGATTCATCGGCGGCTTCTGTGGCTTGGTCGCAGACGGGTTGCCACGCCCCCGCGCGGATGACAACTTGCAGCGGCGATCACGTCGACCTGGAGCTCCGCATGACCCCCGTTGCCCTGTATTCGCCCGATCCGGCGCGCGGCTGGCTGCCCTGGGCCTGGCTGACGCCGATCCTGATGATCCTGTTCAACGCGGTACCCGTGATCGCGCTGGACGGGTGGATGCGGTCGCAGCATTGGTCGACGCCGAGCGGCGATCCGATCGGCCTCACTGGCTTGCATGCGCTGCTGTGGATCGGCTTCGCGCCGACCCTGGCGGCGGTGCTCGTCTGGGTACGCGTCGTCGAAGGGCGCTCGCTGGCGAGCATCGGGCTGACTGGTCCGGCGCCGCTGAAAACCTTCCTGCGCGGACTGGCCGTTGGATTCGGCACGGTCGCGCTGGTCACAGTCGCGATCTGGATGGCGGGCGGCATGCAGGCGGCGGACGTGGGGCCGGCCTGGCAGTCGCCCGCCAGTCTGCTGCACATCGGTCTGCTGCTATTGAGTTTCATGTTCCAGGCGAGCGTGGAGGAAGTCATTTTCCGCGGCTGGATGCTGTCGGTGGTGGCGCGCAAGACCCATGTCGCGGTGGCAGTGCTGCTGGTGTCGCTCACTTTCTGCTTCCTGCATTTCAGTCCCCACCAGCCGCTCCGGGTCATGCTCGGCACGTTCCTGTTCTCGCTGTTCGCCTGCGCCTGGGTGCTGCGGACCGGCAATATCTGGGGCGTGATGGGCTGGCACGCGGGGTGGAACTGGTTGCTCGCGACCGGCTTCGAACTGCCCATCACCGGCATCGATGCGCACTTGCCGGCGCTGCTGGTGGCGCTGCGCCCTCAGGGCCTCGACACCCTGAGCGGTGGCGCGCAAGGGCCGGAAGGAAGTTACCTGTGCAGCGTCTTCTTCGTCGCCGCGATCGCGTGGATCCAGTGGCGAAAGACGCGCGGAGCCCAGAACTTCTCGCCGACCAGCAGGTAAGGCCACTGCCCGGACGGCATCGCCCCGTCCGGGACCGTGCGCACATCAAGCCCCAAACGCACCATCAATCGTATGCATCGCGCCAGTCACGAAGCTTGCCTCCGGCCCGGCCAGCCAGGCCACCATGCCCGCCACTTCCTCCGGGCGACCGTGACGCTTGATCGCCATGAAACTGTGCATCAACTCCTTCATGGGGCCGTCCTCCGGATTGGCATCCGTATCGATGGGGCCGGGCTGGACAATATTGATCGTGATGCCGCGCGGCCCGAAGTCCCGTGCCAGGCCGCGTGCCAGCCCCTGCAACGCGGACTTGCTCACCGCGTAGGAGGCCATGCCCGGCACCGGCATCCTGTCGCCGTTCACCGAGCCGATCACGATGATGCGGCCACCGTCACCCATCGTGCGCGCTGCCTCGACGGAGGCGTGGTAGGGCGCGTGCACGTTGATGCGCAGCAGGCGATCCACGGCATCTGGATCCTGCTCCAGCGCATCACCGAAGATCGCGATGCCCGAGTTCACCACCAGCACGTCCAGCGGACCGGTGTCGCGTACGCGGGCGATCACCGCGTCACGGTCCGCGCTGTCGGTCTTTTCGGCCGTCGCGCCGGTTTCGGCGGCCAGCGCATGCGCCGCATCCGGGGACCCGCTGTAGGTGAACGTCACTGACGCCCCGTCGGCCGCGAGGCGGCGCACGATCGCGGCGCCAATACCGCGGCTTCCGCCCAGTACCAGCACCTTCTTGTTCTCAAAAGCCATTGTTGGACACGCCTATGTGATTAATGTAGCATCCACTATAGAAACCGCGCTCGGCAGCTGTCAAGGAATTTAATAGTGGGCGATACAAAACAATCGCGACCCCGCGGTCGGCCCCGGGCGTTCGACCCCGACGCTGCGGTGGCCACCGCGCAGCATCTGTTCCATGCGCGCAGCTATGACGATGTAAGCGTGGCGGACATCACCGGCACCTTGGGGATCAATCCGCCCAGCTTCTACGCCGCCTTTGGCAGCAAGGCGGAGCTGTTTGGCCGCGTGCTCGACCGGTATGCGTGTGACGGGGCCATTCCGCTGCAACAGCTGCTGGATCCGGCCCGGCCCGCCATCGACTGCCTGGCCGCCGTGCTTGAGGAGGCCGCATGCCGCTATGCCGGCAAGGCGGGCGCGTCCGGGTGCATGGTCATTGAAGGGGTGCAATCCATCGACGAGGGCGCCAGGCAGGCAGCCATGGTGTTCCTGGTCGGCGCTGAAGCGGCGATCCGTGACTTCGTCGCGGCTCGGCACCCAGAGGCCGCCGACCGGGTGATGGACTACATGACCACGGTGATGATGGGGCTGTCCACGAATGCGCGTAGAGGGCACGACCACGCACGCCTTCTGCAGTCCGCGCGACTGGCGGTTGGCGGATTGGAGCAGGCGATGGGCCGCCCCAGGTAGCAGGGTTGGGGGGCTACGCGCTCAGACCGCGTCGGCTCGCCACCATCCGCGCCGCATCCAGGGAGGGCGGTAACCCGAAGGCCCTCGCATACTCCCGGGTGAACTGCGTGGGGCTTTCATATCCCACGTCCAATGCCGCCGCCGTGACGCTCTTTGCCTGCGTTGCCAGCATCTGCCGGGCCTGCAGCAGGCGCAGCTGTTTCTGGTACTGCAGCGGGCTCAGCGCGGTGACGCTCTTGAAGTGGCGGTGAAACGCCGATTCGCTCATGGCCACCTGTTCGGCGAGGGATGCGATGCGCAACGGCTTCGAATAGTCGCGACGAATGCGCTGGATGGCGCTGCTGATCCTGGCCAGCGCCGAGTCCGGTGTGGCCAGTTGCCGCAGCATGCATCCCTGCGGCCCCTGCAGTACGCGGTAAAGGATTTCCCGCTCGTAGGCCGGTGCCAGCGCGGGAATGTCGGCAGGCCGTTCCATCAGCCGCAGCATGCGCACCCAGGCGTCCATCAGTTCCGGCGTCACCGCAGCGACATTGAAGGCCTCGGTCTGCGATGAGGGCACGCCGCGTCCGCTCGCGTCGTCGGTGGTGTCGCACAACAGGGTGGAGACCACACCGGCGTCCAGCGTCAGGCTCACCGCCAGGTATGGCTCACCCGTACGCGCAGGATGTACCGCCCCCACCGCCGGCAGGTCCACGGACATGATGAAGTAGGTCGCCGGGTCGTAGTGGAGGGTCTTCTCGCCCACCGTCATCGACTTGCTGCCCTGCAGGATCAGGTTGATCATCGGCTCGTAGACGGCGGCCAGCGCATGCTCGGGAATCTCTCCCTGCACCATGGCCACGCGGGGAATACCGGTGTCTGTACGGCGGTTCTCGGCCTTCGCCGCCAGGCGGCGCAGCTCTTCCAGGGCGTTATCCATGGCTGCATTGGATACCCGCCGAAGCAGGCTGGCAAGACGCAAAGCAGGAATAGGCAACAATCGGCGAGGATCAGAACGGCGCGCCCGGGCCTGCGGGCCTAGCCTGTGCACTCACCTTCAGCGCACAGGATTCCCGCATGAACCACGTACTGATCACCGGCGGCAGCCGTGGCATTGGGGCCAGTGCGGCCCTTCACTGCGCGCGGCGAGGGATGGGCGTCATCCTCACCTACAACGCCCAGCCGGACGCTGCCCAGCAGGTGGTGACCCGCATCCAGCAGGAAGGCGGCAGCGCGGTCGCACGTCGGCTGGACGTGGGCGACAGTGCCACCTTCGCGGCATTTGCCAAGGACATCGCCCAGACGCTGCAGGACACGTGGGGAGCTACCTCGCTCGCCGGGCTGGTGAACAACGCAGGCTTCGGGTTGTTCAATCCGATCGAGACCGTGAGCGAGGCCCAGTTTGACAGCCTCTACAACGTGCACCTGAAGGGCCCGTTCTTCCTGACCCAGGCACTGCTGCCGTTGCTCGGTACCGGTGCCAGCATCGTCAATGTCAGCAGCGCCACCACGCGCGTGGCGACTCCGGGTGTGGCCCCGTACGCGGCCTTCAAGGGTGGCCTCGACGTGCACACCCGCTACATGGCCAAGGAATTCGGCGCGCGCCGCATCCGCGTCAACGCCGTAGCGCCCGGGGCGATCCGCACCGAGCTGGGCGGCGGGCTGAATGACGAGTTCGAGGCATTGCTGGCTTCGCAGACCGCATTGGGCCGGGTAGGGGAGCCGGACGACGTGGGCCGCGTCATTGCCGGGCTGCTCGGTGATGAGCAGGCCTGGGTCAATGCGCAGACGATTGAAGTTGCAGGCGGCTACAACATCTAGTTCGCAACGGGAGTACGACATGCTCGACCACATTTTTCTCACTGTCACCGACACCACCCGCTCGGTCGCGTTCTACACGGCGGCGCTGGCCCCGCTGGGCATCGTCAACCGGCTCGACTACGACGGCCGACAGGGCCCACCCGGCCACCCCGATCTGAAGGGCTTCGGCGCAGGCGGCCGGGTTTTCTTCTGGCTACGGCAGGGCGTGGCGGCGGCGCAGGCGGCGCATGTTGGCTTCGTGGCAGATTCCAGGGCGATGGTCGATGCCGCGCACGCCGCCGCGATGGCCGCCGGCGCCAGCGAGATCCACCCGCCTGGCCCGCAGCTGCACTACGACCCGCGCTACTACGCCGCGCAGGTGCGCGATCCGGATGGCTACAGCCTGGAGTTCGTCTACAAGAGCTGGCAGCACGGCCATGAATGACGTCGCTGCATCGCACCCCGTGAAAGCTACGGTGGTGGCCTTCATCAACGCGACGAACGCGTTCGATATCGAACGCGCCCTCGCGTTGTTCGGCACGACGGCAGTGATCGATGACCCCTCCACCGGATGCACCTTCAACGAGCACGCCGGTGTGCGCGACTATCTGGAAAAGTACTTCTTGGGCTACCACACGGTCACCCGGCTGCTATCGCTGGAAGGCCTTGGCGATGTACGTGCACGCGTCCGGGTCGACTTCACTGGCGACTTCGGTCACGAGATCGGAATTCTTTTAGTGGCCGTGGATTCCGCAGGCCGCATCTCCCGCATTGACGCGTCCCTCGAATAGGGTGACGAGGAAAACACCATGAAAACACTGATGATCTACGGTGCATCCGGCTACACCGGGCGCATGGCTGCAGCGCACGCGAAGGAAGCTGGGCTGAAGCTGGTATTGGCAGGGCGTGACGAGGCCCCGCTGCAGGCGCTGGCCACACGACTTGGCGTGGAGTACCGCGTGTTCGCACTGGACTCCGCTGCTGATGTGGACTACGCGCTGCAGGACATCACGGTGCTGCTCAACTGCGCTGGGCCCTTCGCGCACACCGCAGGCGCACTGATGGAAGGTTGCCTGCGCGCTGGTGTCCACTACCTGGATATTGCCGCCGAACTGGACAGCTACCAGCTGGCCGAGCGCCATGACCTGAGCGCCGCCAAGGCCGGGGTAATGCTGATGCCGGGCAGCGGGGGCAGCGTGGCGATACTGGGCAGCCTGGCCGCGCGTGCGGTGGACCGTGTGCCGTCACCGGTATCCATCCGAATTGCGTTGCATGTGGCCGGTTCGATGTCACGCGGATCGGCGCTCAGTGCCAGCCAGAATGTAACGGCCACATGCCTGATGCGAAAGGATGATGTGCTCACGCCGCGTGCGCCGGACGCGCTACGCGACCTCGATTTCGACAAAGGCCCGTTGAGCTGCTTCCCGGTGACGCTGCCCGATCTGATCACCATCGCCAGGCAGACCGGCGTTGGCGATATCGAAACCTACGTGCATGTCTCCGGCAGCGCATTCCCCGAAAGCGGGATCGACGCGCTCCCGGATGGACCCACCGCGCAGGAGCGTGCCGACAACCGGTACCAGGCAACGGTAGAGGTGGTCGGCGCGGACGGTGCCATCACCCGCGCAGTGCTGGACACCGTGAACGGCTACAGCTTCACGCCCCTGGCCGCGATCGTGGCTGCGCGCCGCGTGCTGGCAGGGGAGGCGCGCCCGGGCTTCCAGACGCCTGTAGGGGTATTCGGCAGCGGCTTCGCTGAGACCATCGCCGACACCCGTATCACCTTCATTGATCCAGCCACCGCCACGCCTCGCTAAGGAATCCACCCCATGTCATTGCACCAGAACGCCGTCGATACCCTTCACGACACCCATGCCGTAGTCGACACGCTGTACCGCTTCGCCGCAGGTATCGACCTGCGCTACCGCGCGTTGCTCTCGTCGGCCTTTACAGAGGACGCCATCTCCTATTTCCGCCCCGCCGGCGCAAAGGCGGGCTTCGACTACCCCGTGCTGCAGGGGCGGCAAACCATCGTCGAGGCGCTGTCCACGTCGCTCGGCGGGCTCGATACCACCCACTCCTTCAGCAACCCGAGGGTGGTGGTGGACGGCGATACGGCGCGGGTGGATGTGCTGGTCGAAGCGCAGCACGTATCAAGCGCCGACGGCACACGCCAGTACCTGATGAAAAACCGCTATGACGTTGCCTTGGCCCGTGGTGGCGCGGGGTGGGAGATCACGCACGTGATCGTCGACAACGTCTGGCGGACGGGTGATCCGAGCGTGCTTTCCGGGATTTGAGTGGATGGGGCGATCCGTGGTCCGCCATCGGCCGGATGCGGACGCCTCGCCCTGACGGGGTCGTTCGCCCGTGCTAATGTCCGCTTCCGGCCCATGGCAATCCCTTTCAGGATTTGGGAATTTTGGTTTGCAGTTCCATCATGGAGGCATCATGGGGCGTGAAGTTGTGAGAGTTCCCCCTGGGTTCGAGCATCCGCTGGATGAGTACGGCGACTACATCGTGGGTAGTCACCACGAGGTGCTCTACAACGCAGATCCTGCATCGCGTACGGCTTTTCAACTCTATGAGAACGTCACTGAGGGCACTCCGGTGAGTCCCGTCTTTGATACCGCTGAAGCACTTGCCCAATGGCTGGGACAGGAGGGCTGGCAACAGGAAGCCATTGATTCATTACTTGAGACTGGGCACGCGCCATCATTCATCGCCCGGTCCTGACATCCGCTTCTGGTCGAAAGTGGACGGTTGCCCTGCGGCATGGCGGTAGCTTGGCTTACGCCTGCTCGAGGCTACATCTCGCATGATGAAGTGCAACCCGATCATGGACGACCAGGCATGGTAACGAAGTGTTTGAAGGGTTCGGCCGACCGTCGATAGTGATGGACGCAGAATCGGAACTGCTTGAGCTTGGGCCAAATGCGGTTCCCATTCTTGAATCAGCTTTAATTGGGGAAGCCCTACGCCAAGGTGCTTGCGGTGTGTATGAGTTTGGATCGGGCGAGGACCGCATTTAAGCGAGTGCGCCGATTCGTGAGGCTCTAGTTGCTGGAGAGACTTGACGGGAAAGGGGCAGCTCTGCGATTCCCGAGCGACCGCTCCTGGCCCAGCGCGGAGCTTCTCTGCTTGGCGGATTCAAGCGCGAGTGTGGATGGTTCTGGAACGTTGACGGGTGTCACGACCAACGGTCGTGACCTACCGGGTTCAGGGTCATTGGGGTGGGGGGGCGGCATTCATGGCTGGGGGCGCGCCGGTATCACCCGGGTCGTGGCGTGGCCGGGGAGGCCGACGCGTTGAATTGGCTTGGTCGAAGGCGGGAAAGTACCGGAGCAGTCGTTGCCTTTCGTGGGATGGCCCTTGGCCGCGCTGACCCGAGCCGAGGCAAGGGCGGAGCGGTCGGACCGGTGCTAGAGTCGCCTCGGCACTAAAGCGGACCTCAGCCCGGGGTTGGTGCAGGCACAGCCAATTGGCCCCCAAGGGCCCATCTGACAGGGAGTTGGACGACTGATGATTACAGACCTCTGGCCGTACTTCGGTGGCTTCGGATTCATTGCGGCGCTGTTCTTCAAGGTGCGTGGCATCCTGATTCTGGCCTGCGTGCTTTTCGTAGGCGCGTTTGCAGGTCTGGCAATTACCGGCCTTGCCGGATCAGACACATGGCCCTGGATCTTTGGCATTGCACTGATGGCCTCGCCCATCATTGGTGCGATTGCACTGGCCGGGGTTCTCGTGGGGTGGCTGGTAAAAGCGGTCATTTGGAAAGCCACGAGCGAGTCAACCGAATCCAGCGACGACGTGGACTGACAATTTTCTCAACCCGAACCGGCTTCGCGGATCGACCTCAGTCGATCATGCGATGTCCACTGCTGGCCGAGAGCGGACATTGTCTGCTTGGCGGATTCAAGCGCGAGGGGCAGTGGGTTTGGAACGATGATGGGCGTCACGACCAACGGTCGTGACCTACCGGATCCTGACCCGATGGTCCCGACCGTGGCGGGGTCAGCGGCTTCGTTCATTCGGTGGAGTGCCAGTCCCGTGCGTTAGATCACTGCGATCCTGGCCTTGGCCAGCGCCTCGCGCACCATTCCGTCGTTCGCTTCGGTCACGGGCCGGGTCAGCTCCCAATGGAACTTCACCCGGAAACCCGCCTTTGCCGCGTCCTGCGCGCTCCACAGCACGCAGTAATCGCGCGCCAACCCGCACACATGCACCTCGCGGATGCCGCGCTCGTGCAGCCAGCCGGCCAGCCCGGTGGCGGTGCGGGTGCCGTCGGGCCCATGGTTCTCGCGGAACGCACTATAGGAGTCCACCTCGCGGCGGGTGCCCTTGCGCAGGATCAGGTCGGCCACGGTCCAGTCCACGCCCGGGTGCAGCACGGCGCCCTCGCTGCCCTGCACACAGTGGTCCGGCCACAAGGTCTGCGGCTGCGCGTGCAGCAGGATGGTCTCGAACGGAAGCTTGCCCGGATGCTGGCTGGCGAAGGATGCGTGGTCGGCCGGGTGCCAGTCCTGGGTCGCCACTACCGTGCGGTAGCGGCGCTCCGCCAGCAGGGCGGCAATCGGCGCCACCAGCGCATCGCCGTCTTCGCAGGCCAAGGCGCCGCCGGGCATGAAGTCCGGCTGCAGGTCGATTACCAGCAGGGCGACATCGGCGGGCAGCGGGGTCATGGCAGGTCCAGCGCAACGGAAGAGGGGCAACCAGCGTGGCGGCCCCTCGTGCGTACGTCAATCGCCCTTGGGCGCGTCGTTGTCCTGGCCGTAATACAACAGCCCGATCTTGATCCGGTCGCGCTGGTTCTCCCGGCGGTGGCGGTTGGCGTCGCGCAATGAATACACGCAGCCGCAGTATTCCTGCTGGTAGAACTGCTCGCGCTTGCTGATCTCCACCATGCGCGCGGCGCCACCGCCCTTGCGCCAGTTGTAGTCCCAGTACTGGATGCCGGGGTAGTGCGCGGCGGCACGGTGGCCGCAGTCGTTGATCTGGTTCATGTCCTTCCAGCGCGAGATGCCCAGCGAACTGCTGATCACCGGAAAGCCATGCTCATGCGCGTACAGCGCGGTACGCACGAAGCGCATGTCGAAGCACATGGTGCAACGGATGCCGCGCTCGGGCTCGTTCTCCATCCCACGGGCGCGGGCGAACCAGTTGTCGGTGTCGTAGTCGGCGTCGATGAAGGGAACGCCGTGCTGCTCGGCGAAGCGGATGTTCTCCTGCTTGCGCAGCTCGTATTCCCGCGCCGGGTGGATATTGGGGTTGTAGAAGAAGATGGTGTAGTCGATGCCTGAGGCGGTAATGGCTTCCATCACCTCCCCGGAGCAGGGCGCACAGCAGGAGTGCAGCAGCAGCTTGTCGTGGCCGCCGGGCAGGGTGAGGGTGGGGCGGATGAAATCGGTCATGCGGAAATCCATCGACCCCGCTGCCGGCAACGGCGGCAGCGGGGTCCTTGTGCAACAGTGGAAAGATCAGGCGGCGTTGGCGTCGGCGGTTTCGGCGCGCAGCTGGTGCGCCGCCGCTACCAGCGCTTCCAGCGCAGCCCGGGTCTCCGGCCAGCCGCGAGTCTTGAGCCCGCAGTCCGGGTTGACCCAGATCTGTTCGGGCCGCAGCACCTCGGCGGCCTTGCGCAGCAGCGAGAGCATCTCCTCCTTGTCCGGCACGCGCGGCGAGTGGATGTCGTACACGCCCGGCCCGATCTCGTTGGGATACTGGAAGCGCACGAAGGCGTCCAGCAGCTCCATGCGCGAGCGTGAGGTCTCGATGGAAATCACGTCGGCGTCCATCGCCGCCACCGAGTGGATGATGTCGTTGAACTCGGAGTAGCACATGTGGGTGTGGATCTGGGTGGCATCGCGCACGCCGCTGGCGCTGATCCGGAACGCTTCCACCGCCCAGTCCAGGTACTCGCGCCACTGCGCGCGACGCAGCGGCAGGCCTTCGCGGATGGCCGGCTCGTCGATCTGGATCACGCCGATGCCGGCCGCTTCCAGGTCCAGTACTTCATCGCGCAGGGCCAGGGCGATCTGGCGGCAGGTATCGGCACGCGCCTGGTCGTCGCGCACGAACGACCACTGCAGCACCGTCACCGGCCCGGTCAGCATGCCCTTCATCGGGCGGTCGGTGAGCGACTGCGCGTACTGCGACCAGCGCACGGTCATCGGCTGCGGGCGGGTCACGTCGCCGTAGATCACCGGCGGCTTCACGCAGCGCGAGCCGTAGCTCTGCACCCAGCCGTTCTTGGTGAAGGCGAACCCGTCCAGCTGCTCGCCGAAGTACTCCACCATGTCATTGCGCTCGAACTCGCCGTGCACCAGCACGTCCAGCCCGATCTGTTCCTGGATGCGCACGCAGTGTTCGGTCTGGGTAGCCAGGAAGGCCTCGTAGTCGGCATCGGAGAGGGTGCCGGACTTGTTGCGTGCGCGCGCTTCGCGCACCTCCAGCGTCTGCGGGAACGAGCCGATGGTGGTGGTCGGGAAGCGGGGCAGCTTCAGCGCCGCGGCCTGGGCCAGGTGGCGCTGCGGATAGCGGCTGTGGCGCTGCGCATCGGCCGGGGTCAGCGCGGCCAGGCGCGCCGCGACGGCGGGGTTGTGCACGCGTGCCGAGCGTCGGCGCGACTCAATGCGCTCGCGCGACAGGGCCAGCGGCGCCTCGGCGCGGGCCGGGGCGTCGATGGCATCGGCCAGTACGCGCAGTTCTTCCAGCTTCTGCTTCGAGAAGGCCAGCCAGCCCTTCAGCTCGTCGTCCAGCTTCCTTTCGTGGGCCAGGTCCACCGGGCTGTGCAGCAGCGAACAGGACGGGGACAGCCACAGGCAGTCGCTGCCCAGCTGGCCATGTGCATAGCGGGCCAGCACCAGTGCATTGTCCAGATGGGTGCGCCAGATATTGCGGCCATTGATCAGGCCGGCCGACAGCACGCGGCCCGCCGGCAGGGCCTTGATCACCGCGTCCAGCTGCTCGGGAGCACGCACCAGGTCCACGTGCAGGCCATCGACCGCCAGCGAGGCGGCCAGTGCCAGGTTGTCGTCCAGGGCGCCGAAGTAGGTGGCCACCAGCACCTTCGGGCGGGCGGCGTTGGCCAGCACGGCGTATGCGTGTTCAAACGCGGCGCGCGCTTCCGGGCTGAGGTCCTGCACCAGTGCCGGCTCATCCAGCTGGACCCACTGCGCGCCGGCAGCCTGCAGTTCACCCAGCAGCTGCACGTACACCGGCAGCAGGGCGTCCAGCAGGTCCAGCGCCGGGCTGCCGTCGGTGGTCTTGGACAGCAGCAGGAAGGTGACCGGGCCGATCAGCACCGGGCGGGTCTCGATGCCCAATGCCTTGGCCTGGCGGTACTCGGCCAGCGGTTTGTCTCCGCGCAGCGCGAAGCCCTGGCCGGCCTGCAGTTCGGGCACCAGGTAGTGGTAGTTGGTGTCGAACCACTTGGTCATTTCCAGCGCGTGCAGGTCGATGCCATCGCGCTGCAGGCCGCGCGCCATCGCGAAGTAGCCGGTAAGCGGATCGGCATCGGCCAGCGCGCGGTAGCGGGCGGGAATGGCGTCGAACAGGAAGGCGGCATCCAGCACCTGGTCGTACAGGCTGAAGTCGTTGCTGGGCGGTACATCCACGCCGGCCTCGCGCTGCAGTTGCCAGTGCGTGGTCCGCAGGCTGGCGGCGGTGTCCTGCAGCGATTCCGCGCTGCTCTGGCCCGACCAGAACGCTTCCAGCGCGCGCTTGAGCTCGCGTTTGGCGCCGATGCGGGGGAAACCCAGGTTGGTAACAGTGGTCATGGAACGTGTCCTCATTGCGTAGGCATTGAGGAACGAAGGAACTGCGCGGCCACCACGCCATTGCTGCCGTGCCGCCCCGCCAGCGACCTTCGCCCCCGCGGGCGAACCGGATGCCGCGAAGCGGACGCACGGGGGCAGCGCCACGCAGAAGACATGGCGGCAGGCCCCGGCAACCTCCCCGCGGACGTTCCAGGTCGAATCAGAGGACGGTCGTGTCCTCCGGCCGGGGCCGGTATTCGGGCTGATGGACACGGGCACGGGGCCCACCTACTTCCTGCCGCTTCCCAGGCGCCAGGCCCAGTGCTGTTGGCAGGTTTCGTTTCCACTCACCGCTGCGGGGCAGCTCCGGAATGGGTGCGCAACGCACCGTCACCGGATTCCCGTTTAAACCCATCCCTTCATCGGCATGAAGAGATGGATACCTTCGGCAAGCACAAGGTAGGCCGAGTTGCGCCGGCGGTCAAGGGGAGGGCAGGTTTTGGATCAGGCGGCGGGCTGATACGGTTCGATGCGAGCCAGAACGTCGGCCAACTCGTCGCGCGCCTTGGCTGCGTCGTACGACATCTGCAGGTTCATCCAGAAACCCTCGCTGGTACCGAAGAACCGCGCGAGCCGCAGTGCCGTGTCGGCCGTGACGCCCCTACGGCCGGCGATGATCTCGCTGATACGCGTTTGTTTGACGCCGATCGACTTGGCGAGCCGATACTGGGTCAGGCCGAACGGGGCCAGGAATTCTTCCTGAAGGATCTCACCAGGATGCGGGTAGGGGATGGAACGCATGGCGGCAGTCCTCAGTGGTAATCGCATATCTCAACATCCGCCGGACCAACGTCCGTCCAGATGAAGCAGATCCGGTACTGGTCGTTGATGCGAATGCTGCATTGCCCAGCTCGGTCGCCGTGCAGTCGCTCGAGACGATTGGCAGGCGGCACCTTGAGGTCTTCAAGCCGGGTGGCGGCATCGAGCATGACCAGCTTTCGCATCGCGACACGCTGAACGGCCTGGAAGTGCCTGATCCGCTTACCCACAAACAGGCCGCGGGTAGCAACGCAGCGGAACGAGACGATGGCCATGAAGATCTCTTGAGGAAGAATGCTACCGCTATCCGGTAGTACCGTCAAGCGATATTAAAAAGCTCCGCAAGGTGCTCTGCATGCATGCGGGCATGTGGCCTCACATCCTGCGCAACATCTGGCCGCGTAAACGCAACCCTTGTCACGGCATCAACATTGCGTAATGAAATCCGCTTTTCGAGAGGCTGCTTCTAAAACAACGCGAGCGCCTGCATCCGTGCGCCCACTTGCCGCGTATCTCTCCAGCAACCTCTCATGGAAACCGGCATGCGCCGCCTCCCCATCAGCTCGACTGGACTGCTTCTGCTGCTGTGCCCGTTGCTGGCGCCTGCCCAGGCCGTGCAGCGACAGGAAGGGCGCGCGTTCGCTGCGGATGGTGGCGCGTTGCTCTATCGCGAGACGCACTGGCTGCAGGGGCCGCCCGAGGCGTTGTCGCGGCTGGTGCTGTACCGCTGCGCGGACGGCCGCCCCTTCGCGCGCAAGTGGATGACGCCGCAGGACAGTCCGCAGACGCCGGATTTCGCGCTGGAAGACGGGCGCGACGGGTACCAGGAAGGTGTGCGCGGCAATGGCGCGGCGCGCACGGTCTACGTGCGGGCCACTTCGGATGCCACCCCGGTCAGCCGCGGCTTGGAGGTGCCCGCAGGCGCGGTGGTCGATGCCGGTTTCGACGCGGCCGTGCGGCGCCATTGGGCAGACCTGCTCGAAGGGCGGCCGGTGGCCTTCCAGTTCCTGCTGCCCAGTCGCCAGAGGCTGGTGCCGTTGAAGCTGCAGCGCACTGGCGCGCTCACCTGGAAGGGCCAGCCGGCACAGCAGCTGCAGATGAAACTGGATGCCTGGTTCGGCTTCGCGGTGCCGGCGGTGACACTCGTCTATGCCAGCGCCGACCAGCGCCTTCTGCAGTTCAGCGGCACCGGCAACGTGCGAGACCACAACGGGCGCTACCCACAGGTGCGCGTGGAGTTTCCAACGCCGCCGGTGGCCGCTACCGCGGCAGAGCTTGCCACGGCGCGGGGGCAGGCCCTGGTGAAGACATGCGACAGCTGATGACCCTCTTGCAGCCAATCGCCAGAGCAACGACCATGCAGGTTCGCTCCCTGCCGACGTTGAGCCTGCGATGCCCGAGCTGGATGCTTCAGATACCGCTGCGTCCGCACGCCTCGACCGGCTCCTGGTCCAGGTGGCCGGCGGCGACCGCCAGGCGTTCGAGTCTGTTTACCAGCTGGCCTCGGGCCGGCTGTTCGCGATCTGCCTGCATACCCTGCGCGATCGCGGCGATGCCGAAGAGGTCCTGCAGGATGTCTTCACCACGGTCTGGCGCAAAGCGACCCAGTTCGATGCCACGCGGGCGTCGGCCATGACCTGGCTGTCGATGATGGCGCGCAACCGCGCGATCGACCGGCTGCGGGCCGCGCCGCCGCGCGCGCTGGATGACCTGTCGGTGGCCGAGGAAATTCCGGATTTCGCGCCGCAACCGGGGCAGGTGGCCGAGCACGCCTCCGACCGCGCGCGCCTGGACGATTGCCTGGATACCCTGGAACCGCGTCGCCGCTCGCTGATCCGCAGCGCGTTCCTGCACGGCGCCAGCTATGAGGAACTGGCCCGCCGCATCGGTTCGCCGCTGGGGTCGGTAAAGAGCTGGATCCGCCGCGGGCTGGGCCAACTACGGGTGTGCCTGGAACGATGAACATCCGCGACCTTCACGACATCGAAGACGGGCAGCCGCCCAGCGCCGACCTGCTGGCCGGCGAATACGTGCTGGGCGTGCACGACGCCGCCGAGCGGCGCCAGATTGAACAGCGCATCGCCACCGACCCGGGCTTCGCGCGCCTGGTCGAGCAATGGCAGGTCCGGCTTGCGCCGCTGCTGGAAGAACTGGGCAGCGAGGCAGTGCCGGCACACCTGTGGCCGCGTATCCGCAGCGAGCTGGGCTGGCCGGCGGTGACGGCCGCACCGAAGCTCTGGCAGCGCACCGGGTTCTGGCAGGGCATGACCGCCCTGGCGGCCGCCATTGCGCTGGTGGCGGTGTTCAACCGCCAGGTGCTGCCGCCGACCGCGCCGACCACGCCGGTCGCGGTGACCCCAACCCCGACGCCGACCCCGGCCGAGCCGGAACAGGCCACCAAGCCGGTCACCCCGCTGCTGCACGACGACGGCACGCCCGGCTGGCTGGCGTCGGTGGACAAGGCGCAGGGCAAGGTGCTGATGGTGCCGGTGCCGGCACCGGCCGATGCGGCCGGGCGCGCACCGGAGCTGTGGCTGATTCCGGCGGGCGGCGCGCCGCGTTCGCTGGGCCTGGTGTCGATCAACCGCGCCCATACCGTGGCCGTGCCGGATGCGTTGCGTGATGTCCTTGTGAACGGGTCGGTGCTGGCGATCACGCTGGAACCGTCGAGCGGCGCGCCGCAGGGCATTCCGACCGGTCCGGTCATCGCCAAGGGCGACATCGCCAACCTGTAAGGGCCCCCCTTCCGGAATTATTTTTCGGAAGGGGTGCATCCAAACACCCCCCACCTGCGTATCTCCTGATGAACCACCCAGGAGAAGCGCGACATGCAGTCCCGTTCCACCCCCGATCACCCCGGTCGCGCCCCGCGCGGCCTTTGGGCCACCGTGGTGCGCTGGTTCGACACCGGCGCGTCCGCGCCGGTGGCGGGCAGCGACGGGAACCGCGTGGACTGGTTGCGGGCGATCCCGTTCGTGGCCATGCACCTGGCCTGCCTGGCGGTGATCTGGGTAGGGGTGTCCTGGGTGGCGGTGGGCGTGGCGCTGGCGCTGTACGCGCTGCGGATGTTCGCCATCACCGCCTTCTACCACCGCTACTTCGCGCACCGCACCTTCCGCACCTCGCGCGCGGTGCAGTTCCTGTTCGCGGTGATCGGCGCGGCCAGCGTGCAGCGCGGGCCGCTGTGGTGGGCCGCGCACCACCGCAACCACCACCGCCACACCGAAACCGCGGCCGACCCGCATTCGCCCACGGTGCACGGCTTCTGGTGGAGCCACATGGGCTGGTTCCTCACCACCGATGGCTTCCGCACCGACTGGGCGCGCATACCCGACCTGGTGAAATACCCCGAACTGCGCTGGCTGGACCGCTTCGACACGCTGGTGCCAATCGCGCTGGCCGCCGCCTTGTTTGGCCTGGGCGCACTGCTGGAGCGGGTGGCGCCGGGGCTGGGCACCAGCGGCGGGCAGATGCTGGTGTGGGGCTTCTTCATTTCCACCGTGGTGCTGTTCCACGCCACGGTGACCATCAACTCGCTGGCCCACCGCTTCGGCTCGCGCCGCTTCGCCACCGGCGATGACAGCCGCAACAACCTGTGGCTGGCCCTGCTGACCTTCGGCGAAGGCTGGCACAACAACCATCACTTCTTCCCGGGCACCGCGCGCCAGGGCTTCTACTGGTGGGAAGTGGACCTCACCTGGTACGGACTGCGTGCGATGGCCGCGCTGGGCCTGGTACGCGACCTCAAACCGGTGCCGGCCTGGGTGCTGGCCAAGGCGGAGCACTGACATGCGCATAGCCGTGATCGGATCGGGCATCGCCGGCCTGGCCAGCGCCTGGTGGCTGAGCCAGCGGCATGAGGTCACCCTGTTCGAGGCCAACGACTACCTGGGCGGCCACACCCATACCCACGCAGTGGAGGTGGACGGGAAGGTGCATGCCGTGGACACCGGCTTCATCGTGTTCAACCCGACCCACTACCCGCTGCTGACCGCGCTGTTCGATGAACTCGGCGTCGCATCGCAGCCGACCACCATGAGCTTTTCAGTGCACAGCGAGCGCAGCGGCGTGGAATACAACGCCACCTCGCTGGACACCCTGTTCTGCCAGCGCCGCAACCTGCTGTCGCCACGCTTCTGGGGCATGCTGCGTGACCTGCGCCGCTTCTACCGCGAGGCGCCGGCGCTGCTGCACAGCGCCGACGAAGGGCCCTCGCTCGGGGAATTCCTCGACGCGGGCCGCTACGGCAGCGCCTTCATCCAGGAGCACCTGCTGCCGATGGCCTCGGCGTTGTGGTCCGCCCCGATCGCCAGCCTGGCGCAGTTTCCGGCGCGTTACCTGGTGCAGTTCATGGCCAACCACCAGATGCTGCAGATCAGCGGCCGGCCGGAGTGGCGGGTGGTCACCGGCGGCTCGGCGCGTTACGTCGAGGCACTGCGCCGGCGCTGGCGGGTACGCGAACGCCTGGAATGCCGCGTGCTGGGCGTGGAGCGGCACGAACACGGCGTTCGGGTGCTCACCCCTGACGGTCTGGAGGGCTTCGACCAGCTGGTACTGGCCTGCCACAGCGACCAGGCGCTTGCGCTGCTGTCCGACGCCGACCCCACCGAGTACAGCGTGCTCGATGCCATCCGCTACCAGCCCAATGAAGTGGTGCTGCATACCGACGCCCGCCTGTTGCCGCGCAACCGCAAGGCCTGGGCCGCGTGGAACGCGCATGTGCCGCGCGATGCGATGGCCCCGTGCTCGGTGAGCTACTGCATGAACCTGCTGCAGGGCATCGAGACGCCCACCCCGCTGGTGGTCACGCTCAACCGCACCGACGCCATCGATCCGGCGAAGATCCTGCGCACGCTGCACTACGCGCACCCGGTGCACGACCACGAGATGGTGCGCGCGCAGGCGCGCTGGGCGGAAGTACAGGGCCGGCGCCGCACCTGGTTTGCCGGCGCGTACTGGGGCTGGGGCTTCCACGAAGACGGCATCCGCAGCGCGCGACGGGTGGTGGACGCGTTGCAGTCGCTGGACGCGGAGGCCTACTGGCCGCTGTCGCAAGGGGTGTCGGCATGACCGCCAGCGCGATCTACCGGGGGCGCATGCAGCACCGCCGGCACGCGCCGCGCGCTCACGCCTTTACCTATCCGGTCGCGCAACTGCTGCTGGACCTGGACGAACTGGACACGGTGTTCAAGCGGCGCTGGCTGTGGTCGGTGGGACGCCGCAACCTGGCCGAGTTCCGCCGCAGCGACTACCTGGGTGACCCGGACCAGCCCCTGGCCAGCGCGGTGCGGGCACGCATCGGCGAGGCGCTGGGGCGCGCACCGTCCGGCCCGATCCGGCTGCTGACCCACCTGCGCTACGCCGGCCACGTCTTCAATCCGGTGAGCTTCTACTACTGCTACGCGGCCGACGGCACCACGCTGGAGTGCATCGTCGCCGAGATCACCAATACGCCGTGGAAAGAGCGGCATGCCTACGTACTGCCGGTGGCGGAGGCGGATGCGCACGGCCGTGCACTTGGCTGGAGCTTCGACAAACGCTTCCACGTCTCCCCGTTCATGCCGATGGATTGCCACTACCACTGGCGTTTCACTGCCCCGGGCGATGATCTGCGCGTGCACATGCAGGTGTGGCGCGATGGCCAGCGGCAGTTCGATGCCGACCTGGCGCTGCAGCGCCACGCGCTCGACGGCCGCGGCCTGGCCACGGTACTGCTGCGCTATCCGCTGATGACGCTGCAGGTGGTGGCGGCCATCCACTGGCAGGCGCTGCGCCTGTGGCTCAAGCGCACCCCTGTCCACGACCACCCTTCGATTGCCGGAAAGCACCCATGAACGACATGACCCAACCGCTGGCCCTGCCCCGGCCCAGCGCACTGGAAGCCTTCCTGCGCCGGCGCCTGCTGGCCCAGCTCGCGCCCATGAAGGGGGGGCGACTGCAACTGCGCGACGCACTGGGCGATGTCACCCTGGGCGAAGCCGACGCGCCGCTGCAGGTCGTGGTGTGGGTGGACCATCCCGCGTTCTACCGCGCGGTCGCCGCGCAGGGCAGCGTAGGCGCGGGCGAGGCCTACATCCGCGGCGAGTGGCGCTGCGACAACCTGGTGGCGCTGGTGCAGCTGCTGGTGCGCAACCGCGCGCTGCTCGACGGCATGGAGCGTGGCCCGGCGCGCCTGGGCGGGTGGCTGCTGCAGGGCTGGAACCGGCTGCGCCGCAATACCCGCGAAGGCAGCCGCCGCAACATTGCCGCGCACTACGACCTGGGCAATGCGTTCTTCTCGCTGTTCCTGTCCAGCGACCTGATGTATTCCTCGGCGCTGTATGCCGAACCCGGCGACACGCTGGAAGTGGCCTCGCAGCGCAAGCTGGCGCGCATCTGCGACCAGTTGCAGCTGCAGCCCGGCGACCGGGTGATCGAGATCGGCACCGGCTGGGGCGGCTTTGCGGTGTACGCCGCGCTCCACCACGGCTGCCACGTCACCACGACCACCATCTCCAGGGAGCAGTACGCCCTGGCCACCGAACGGGTGGCCAGGGCGGGACTGCAGGACCGGGTGACGGTGCTGCTGAAGGACTACCGCGACCTCGACGGCCAGTACGACAAGCTGGTGTCGATCGAGATGATCGAGGCCATCGGCGCGCAGTACCTGGACACCTACTTCGCCACGCTCACCCGGCTGCTCAAGCCAGAGGGGCTGGCCATGCTGCAGGCGATCACCATCGAAGACGAGCGCTATGAGCAGGCGCGGCGCAGCGTGGATTACATCAAGCGCTTCGTGTTCCCGGGCAGCTTCATTCCCTCGCTGCACGCCATGCTGGGTGCGAAGACGCGCAGCAGCGACCTGCAGCTGATCGGCCAGCATGACTTCGGCCAGTCCTACGCGCTCACGCTGCGCGCGTGGCGCCGGCGCTTCCTGTCGCAGCTGCCGGCAGTGCGCGCGCAGGGCTTCGACGAGCGCTTCATCCGCCTGTGGGAGTTCTATCTGGCTTACTGCGAGGGCGGTTTCCTGGAGCGCTCCATCGGCGTATCGCAGCTGCTGCTGGCGCGGCCCGGTTACCGGCCGGCGCCCATCGAGGGAACCCACTGACGTGCGCCATTTCTGGGCCAACGTGATCGGCAACCAGGGCGTCTGGCTGTGCGCGGTGATCGGCGCCGGGCACGGACTGCGCTGGCCGGCCGTGCTGGCGGCCAGCGCGTACGTGCTCAGCCAGCTGGCGTGGTCGGCGCGGCCTGCGGTGGACCTGAAGCTGGTGGGCGTGGCGCTGCTGTGCGGCGCGGTCGTGGACGGCGTGGCCGGCGGCTCCGGCCGGGTGGTGTATGCCGCAGCGGGTCCCAGTGCGTGGATGGCGCCGGTGTGGATCCTGGCGTTGTGGGCCGCCTTCGCGATGACGCTCACGGTGTCGCTCAAGGCGCTGCAGCACCGCCCGTGGTTGGCCGCGCTGGTCGGGCTGCTGGCGCCGCTGGCCTATCTCTCCGCGGCGCGCGGCTGGTCCTCGGTGGCCTTCGCGGCACCGGCCTGGCACGGCGTGGCGATGCTGGCTGCGGGCTGGGCCATGGCGTTGCCGCTGCTGGCCACCTGCGCGCGGCATTGGCAGCACGCCAGCACGAATGCGCCAGCAACCACCAAGGGAGCACATGCATGATCCATCTTCTGTGGGTATGGCTGTACGCGGCACTGATCATGTGCTGGGGGTGGTGGTGGCAGCGCCGCCACCAGAACATCGGCGTGGTGGATGTGCTCTGGGCCAAGGGTGTAGGTGCCTCGGCGCTGCTGCTGGCATGGCTGGGCGATGGCGCCACCGCGCCGCGCATCGCGCTGGCCATGCTCGGTGGCCTGTGGGGTTCGCGGCTGGCGCTGCATCTGTGGAAGCGCGTGCGCAGTGAAGACGAGGACGGCCGCTACCAGCACCTGCGTCGCCACTGGAACGGGCACCAGGGCAAGATCTTCGGCTTCTTCCAGTTCCAGGCGTTGCTGATCGTATTGTTCGCGCTGCCGTTCGTGGCGGTGTCGCAGAGCGCGGAACTGCCCGTGGGCTGGATCGTCGCCGCCGTGGCGATGTGGCTGCTGAGCGTGGGCGGCGAGTCGCTGGCTGATCGGCAGCTGGCCCGGTTCCGCGCCGACCCGTCCAACAGGGGCAGGACCTGCCGCGATGGCCTGTGGCGCTACTCGCGCCATCCCAACTACTTCTTCGAATGGCTGCACTGGTTCACCTACGTGCTGCTGGCCGTGCACTCGCCGCTGTGGTGGCTGGCCTGGTCCGGCCCGGTGGTGATGTATGTGTTCCTGCGCTGGGTGAGCGGCATTCCCTTCACCGAAGCACAGGCGCTGCGCACGCGCGGCGACGACTACCGCGACTACCAGCGCAGCACGCCGATGCTGTTCCCGTGGTTCCCCTCCCGTACCGCCTCCCCCCGCAAGGAGTCTTCACCGTGAACGTCGCCCGAGAATCGCTGCCCCTGCCGGACTACGCTCCCGGATTGAGCGGCCTGGCCGAGCGCGGCCTGTTGCCCGATGCGCTGCTGCGGCTGGGCATCCGCCGCCAGTGCGAAGCGCGCCTGCGCGAGGAAAGCGCGGGCAGTGTGGAAGCACAGTCGCAGCGTTTCGCCGAGCGCATCATCGGCCTGTCGCGCAGCCCGCTGGCCCTGCATGTGGACGCGGCAAACCGCCAGCACTACGAAGTGCCTGCCGCCTTCTTCCAGGATTGCCTCGGCGCCCGCCTGAAGTACAGCAGCTGCTACTACCCCACCGGCACCGAAACACTGGACCAGGCCGAAGAGGCCATGCTCGCGCTGTCTGGCGAACGCGCGCAGCTGGCCGACGGCCAGGACATCCTGGAGCTGGGCTGTGGCTGGGGATCGCTCACGCTGTGGATGGCCGAGCGCTATCCCGCCGCGCGGATCACCGCGGTGTCCAATTCCAACAGCCAGCGCGAGCACATCCTGGCGCAGTGCCGCGCACGTGGGTTGAGCAACGTGACGGTGCTGACCCGCGACGTGAACCAGCTTGTGCTGGACCCGGGCAGCTTCGATCGCTGCGTGTCGGTGGAGATGTTCGAACACGTGCGCAACTACGCGCGGCTGCTGCAGCGCATCCACCAGTGGCTGCGCCCGGACGGCAAGCTGTTCGTGCACATCTTCGTGCACCGCACCCTGATGTACCCGTTCGAAGCCGAGGGCGAGGACAACTGGATGGGGCGGCACTTCTTCACCGGCGGGCTGATGCCGGCGGCCGACACCCTGCTGCACTTCCAGCAACACCTGCACCTGCAGCAGCGGTGGTTGCTGGACGGCACCCACTACGAGCGCACCGCCAACCACTGGCTGGCGCGCCAGGACCAGAACCGCGACGCGGTCATGGCGGTGCTGCGCGCCGGCTACGGCGATGCCGCCGCGGCGCTGTGGTTCCAGCGCTGGCGCATGTTCTGGATGGCCTGCGCCGAACTGTTCGGTTACCAGCAGGGCCAGCAGTGGATGGTGGCCCACTACCTGTTCGAACGTCCCTGACCCACGCCGAGGAGATCGCCATGACACTACGACGCCTGCTTCCCCTCCTTGCCGCCGGCATGTTGCTCGGTGGCTGCAGCAGCAACACCCGCCCCATTCCGCCGGTGGCCCATGTGGACGTGCCGCGCTTCATGGGCGACTGGTACGTGATCGCGCATATTCCCAGCCGGCCCGAGCGTGAGGCCTTCGACGCGGTGGAATCCTACGCGCTGCGCCCGGACGGCCGCATCCAGACCACGTTCCGCTACCGCAAGGGCAGCTTCGAGGCCCCGATCAAGACCATGCACCCGATCGGCACGGTCAAGGAGGGCACCAACGGCGCGGAGTGGGGCATGCAGTTCGTCTGGCCGATCAAGGCCGAGTACGTGATCGTCTACCTGGACGACGACTACCAGCAGACCATCGTCGGCCGCAGCAAGCGCGACTACATGTGGCTGATGGCGCGCACCCCGCAGATCTCCGAGCAGGACTACCAGAAGGCCATGACCCGGATCGCCGCGCTCGGCTACGACCTGTCGCAGGTGCGCCGGGTGCCGCAGTCGGCCGCCAGCAACCGCCGATGACGTAACTGCGGCGGGGTTCTCAGGCCCTGAGAAGGTCGTGGGCGATACTGGTGCCCAAGGCGGAGGAGGGCGGCGCAATGGCGGACAAGTACTGCGATCTGGTCATGAAGGGCGGCATCACCAGCGGCATCGTGTACCCCAACGCGGTGCTGTCGCTGGCCCGGGAATACCGTTTCAAGAGCATCGGCGGCACGTCGGCCGGGGCCATCGCCGCGGCGGTGGCCGCCGCCGCCGCGCTGGGTGATCGCCGCTGCCGTACCGGCGAGGCACTCGGGCCACAGGCCGGGTTTGCCGGGCTGGCCGACGTCTCCACGCAGCTGTCGCGGCGCGGTTTCATCTACAGCCTGTTCCAGCCGGCGTACGGCGCGCGCACCGCCTACCGGCTGCTGGTGATGCTGGCCGGCAAGGCCGGCCTGCCGCGCAAGGTGCTGTGCCTGGCGGCAGCGGTGTTCGCCATCGCACCGCTGGAACTGCTGGCCGCACTGGTGGCGCTGCTCGGTATCGGCTGGGTGGCGGCGGGCGTGGAAGGCATGTGGGCCACGCTGCTGCCTTCGCTGCTGTGCGCGTATGGGGCCGGGGTGCTGGCGGCAGCGCTGCGCGTGGCGCGGGTGGCGCGGCGCAACCTGCTGGGCCTGTGCTCCGGCGCCACCCAGGGCGGCGCCGACCATCCCGCGCTGACCGACTGGCTGCACACGCAGCTGCAGGCGTTGGCGGGCAAGCCGCTGGACCAGCCACTGACCTTCGCCGACCTGCACCACGCCCCGCGTTACAGCGGCGAGCCGGCAGGGGAGCATGCGATCAGCCTGCAGATGATCACCACCTGCGTCTCGCACACCGAGCCGCGCACGCTGCCGTTCAGCGCCTCGCATTTCTGGTTCCGCCGCGAGGAATTCGCACAGCTGTTCCCGGCCAGCGTGGTGGCCTGGCTGCTGGCCCACGCTGGGGCGCCGCACCACGTGGACGGCGTGGACTACTACCGGCTGCCCGAAGGCGAGCAGTTGCCGGTGCTGGTCGCCACGCGCATGAGCCTGAGCTTCCCGCTGCTGATCAGCGCGGTGCCGCTGCACGAACCCGCCCGGCGCGAGCGCCGCTGCGAACCGATGGCCGACGCCGCGCCCGTGCACGGCGACCGCAACGTGGCCGACAGCACCGAAGGACTCACCAGCGGTGGCCATGGCAGCGGCTCGGCGATCACCGCGTTCCGGGTGTGCTGGTTCTCCGATGGCGGCATCAGCAGCAACTTCCCCATCCACCTGTTCGACGCCGCGCTGCCGCGCTGGCCCACCTTCGGCATCAACCTGGTGTACCCGCATACCGCCGAACCGCTGCACGCCGCGCCCGATTCACCCGATGCCATCAATGCCGCGGTATTCCTGCCCACCGAAAACCGGCATGGCTGGCAGCGCAGCTACCAGTCCATCGCGCGGCCGCTGGCGGCGGCGGAGATGTCCGGGTTCCTGTTCTCCATCGTGTCCACCATGCAGAACTGGCGCGACGTGCTGCAGGCGCGCGCGCCCGGCTACCGCGACCGCATCGTGCACGTCACCCTGCAGGGCGACGAAGGCGGCATGAACCTGGACATGCCGCAGGCCGTGCTGAGCCGCATCGCCGCCAAGGGCAGCGTGGCGGGCGAGCGCTTCTGTGATTTTTCATTTGCCAATCATTACTGGATACGTTGGCGGAATCTCGCCTCCGCCTACCAGCGCTATACGTTGGAAGTGGCGCGCACGGATGATCCGGCGCAGCGTGTCGACGCCTGGCAGGAGGCCTACGCATCGGTCGCGCACGGCGCGCCACCGCCGCCGTCGTACCGGTTCGGCTCGGAAGAAAAGCGCCGTGAATCGCAGCAGCTGTGGCGGTTGATGGTCGAACAGGGCCAGACCTGGGAAGACCTCGGCCCGGACCTCACCGACGGCGCCCCGCGCCCGCTGCCGCAGATGAAGGTGACCCCCAGCTATTGACCGCTCGCGGCCGCACGACCAACGGTCGTGCGCTACCGGGATGCGGCTGTTGGTGGGGGTGGGGCTGACGGCCGCACGACCAACGGTCGTGCGCTACCGGGATGCGGCCTTTGGTGGGGTGGGGCTGACGGCCGCACGACCAACGGTCGTGCGCTACCGGGATGCGGTTGTTGGTAGGGTGGGGCTCATGGCCGCACGACCAACGGTCGTGCGCTACCGGGATGCGGTTGTTGGTGGGGTGGGGCTCATGGCCGCACGACCAACGGTCGTGCGCTACCGGGATGGCGGGGGGGGGGGGCTGCGGCCGTGGGTTGGCGCGCGGGGGGGGCTGTCGTGGTTGGCGCACCGCGCGAGACCCCGGTAGGTACCGACCGTTGGTCGGTACGCTCTTTCCGTCCGCGCCGACCCGCGTGGCCAACCGGCTCACGCCCGCCCGGGCAGCTGCGCGAAGGCGCGCTGCATGCAATCCTCGCGCGGGCAGACCCGGCAGCCCGGGCCGATCGACACCGAATTGCCCGGGCTCTGGATATCCAGCCCGCGCGAATAGATCAACCGCTCGGCATGCTGCAGGTCGCAACCCAACGCCACCGCGAACGTCTTGCGCGGCTGGCCGTGGCCAACCGGGCCGCTGCTGACCTGCCGGGCCAGCCAGAAATGCCGACGTCCATCCGGCATGCGCGCGGTCTGGGTCAGCACGCGCCCCGGCTGGTTGAACGCCTCGTACACGATCCACAGCGGGCACGAACCGCCCACCTGCGAGAAGTGGAAATCGGTGGCCGAGTGGCGCTTGGACACATTGCCGGCGCGGTCCACCCGGATGAAGAAGAACGGCAGCCCCGGCGCACTGCGCCGCGCCAGCGTGCTCAGCCGGTGGCACACCGCTTCAAACCCCACCCCGAAGCGATGCGCCAGCGCGTCGATGTCGTAGGCGCTGTGTTCGGCCGCACGCAGGAACTGCGCATACGGCATCACCAGCGCACCGGCGAAGTAGTTGGACATGCCGATGCGCGCCTGCGCGATCTGCTCCGCTTCGCGGAAACCGGCGCGCGCGATCACCGCATCGATCTGCGCCGCATAGCCCAGCAGCGCCAGCTCGGCGGCCATCTGGAACGCCTGCTGGCCCGGTTCCAGGTAATCGGGCAGCCACAACGTGCGGCTGCCGCCGTCGTACACGCGCTTCTCGCGCCCGGCCTGCAGCGGCGCCACTTCCACCAGCACACCATGGCGGTCGGCCAGCAGCTGGCGCAGACGCGGCGCCACGTGCCCGGCCACCAGCCCCCATTCGCCGAACAGCTGCTCGGCCAGGTCGTCCAGCTCGGGAATGTGGTTGTGCATGCGGTTGAAGAAGTCCCGCACCTGGTCGCCGGCCGGCAGCGCCTGCCCGGCCTGCGGGTCGCCCAGCTGGAACTCCAGCGCGGCGGCGTGTTCGCGCAGCAGCAGGTGGCGGCGGTGCAGGTCGAGCAGGGCCCGGCTGATCTTCGGCAGGTTGCCCGCCATCGCCCGCAGCTCGGTGCTGCTCACCTCGTCCAGGCCCAGGTCGCGCAGGGTCTCACCCAACGCTTCCTGCAGCGCCCCGGGCTCATCCACGTCGAACAGGTCGGTAACGTCGCCCAACACCTCGCGCAGCCGGGACTGCACCGCCGGGGTCAACGGGCGCTTGTTGCGCTCGATCTGGTTCAGGTAGCTGGCCGACAGGCCGAGCGCCCGGGCAAGCTGGGCCTGGCTGTAGCCGCGCTGCTCGCGCAGGCGCAGCAGGCGCAGGCCGATCTGGCGTTGGGGAGGCTGGCTATTCACAGAATTAACAAGAATCGTAGCGGGCGTTGGCCAGATTAAGCGCAGACAGGCCGGAAATCGAGGGCTGGCGTGTGAATAATGCCAATCACCTTTCGCACCCCGCCGGTATTGCCATGACTGTTGCAGCGCCCCGTATCCGCATGTTGATCGATGGCCAGTTCGTCGAATCGGCCAGCTCGCACTGGCAGAACGTGGTCAACCCGGCCACCCAGGACGTCCTGGCCCAGGTGCCGTTCGCCACCGTGGGCGAAGTGGACGCGGCCGTGGCCTCGGCCAAGGAAGCCTTCAAGACCTGGCGCAAGACCCCCATCGGCACCCGCGCGCGCATCTTCCTGAAGTACCAGCAGCTGATCCGCGAGCACATGAGCGAGCTGGCGCACATCCTCAGCGCCGAGCAGGGCAAGACCGTGCCGGACGCCGAAGGCGATGTGTTCCGCGGCCTGGAAGTGGTCGAACATGCGGCCGCCATCGGCAACCTGCAGCTGGGCGAGCTGGCCAACAACGTGGCCAACGGCGTGGACACTTACACCCTGCTGCAGCCGCTGGGCGTGTGCGCCGGGATCACCCCGTTCAACTTCCCGGCGATGATTCCGCTGTGGATGTTCCCGATGGCCATTGCCACCGGCAATACCTTCATCCTCAAGCCGTCCGAACAGGATCCGATGGTCACCATGCGCCTGGTCGAACTGGCGCTGGAAGCGGGCATCCCCAAGGGCGTGCTCAACGTCGTGCACGGCGGCGAAGAAGTGGTCAACGCGATCTGCGACCACCCGGACATCAAGGCCGTGTCGTTCGTGGGCTCCACCCGCGTCGGCACCCACGTGTACAACCGCGCCTCGCTGGCCGGCAAGCGCGTGCAGTGCATGATGGGCGCCAAGAACCACGCCGTGGTGCTGCCGGACGCCAACAAGGAACAGAGCCTCAACGCCATGGTCGGTGCCGCCTTCGGCGCGGCCGGCCAGCGCTGCATGGCCGCCTCCACCCTGGTGCTGGTCGGCGAAGCCCGCGAGTGGGTGCCGGACCTGGTGGCCAAGGCCAAGACCCTCAAGGTCAGCGCCGGCAGCGTGGCCGGTACCGACGTCGGCCCGGTGATTTCCTGCGCCGCCCGCGAACGCGTCGAAGCGCTGATCGCCTCGGGCGTGGAGCAGGGCGCCAAGCTGGTGCTGGACGGCCGCAACCCGCAGGTGGACGGTTTCGAGAAGGGCAACTTCGTGGGCCCAACCATCTTCGACGGCGTCAAGCCGGGCATGCGCGTGTACGACGAAGAAATCTTCGGGCCGGTGCTGGTGATCCTGGAAGCGGAAACGCTGGACGACGCCATCGACCTGATCAACGCCAACCCCAACGGCAACGGCACCGCGCTGTTCACCCAGTCCGGCGCCGCGGCGCGCCGTTTCCAGGAAGAAATCGACGTCGGCCAGGTCGGCATCAACGTGCCGATTCCCGTGCCGGTGCCGCTGTTCTCGTTCACCGGGTCGCGCGCCTCCAAGCTGGGCGACCTCGGTCCGTATGGCAAGCAGGTGGTCATGTTCTACACCCAGACCAAGACCATCACCGCGCGCTGGTTCGACGACGAGACCCTGGGTCACGGCGTCAACACCACGATCAGCCTGAAGTAAGCGCCGGCAACGGCACGGAGTGTTTATGAGCAACTCGATGACGACGGAACTCGACGAAGCGCAGCAGGCCTATAGAGAGGCCGCGCGCGACTTCGCCCAGGCCGAACTGGCGCCGCACGCCGCGCGATGGGATGCGGAGGGCATCTTTCCGCGCGAGGCGATCGCCAAGGCAGGGGAACTCGGGTTCTGTGGCCTGTACATGGACCCTGAAGTCGGTGGCAGCGGCCTGAGCCGTCTGGACGCCGCCGTCGTCATCGAGGAGCTCGCCAACGTGGACCCGTCCACCGCGGCGTATGTCAGCATCCACAACATGGCCTCGTGGATGGTCTCCAGCTGGGGCACCGAAGCGCTGCGCGCCGAATGGGGCCAGGCGTTGTCGTCGGGCAGCAGGCTGGCCTCGTACTGCCTGACCGAACCGGGTGCCGGTTCGGATGCGGCCTCGCTCAAGACCACCGCCGTGCGCGATGGCGACCACTACGTGCTGAACGGCGCCAAGGCCTTCATTTCCGGCGCCGGTGCCACCGAGCTGCTGGTGGTGATGGCGCGCACCGGCGGTCCCGGCGCCAGCGGCATCAGCGCCATCGCGGTCCCGGCCGACCTGGCCGGCATCAGCTACGGCCGCAAGGAAGAGAAGATGGGCTGGAACAGCCAGCCCACCCGCGGCATCACCTTCGAAAACGTGCGCGTGCCGGTGGGCAACCTGCTCGGCGAAGAGGGCAGTGGCTTCAAGCTGGCCATGAAGGGCCTGGATGGCGGCCGCATCAACATCGCCGCCTGCTCGCTGGGCGCCGCGCAGGGCGCACTGGACGCGGCGCGCCGCTACATGGGCGAGCGCCGCCAGTTCGGCAAGCCGCTGGCCGATTTCCAGGCGTTGCAGTTCAAGCTGGCCGACATGGCCACCCAGCTGGTGGCCGCTCGCCAGATGGTGCATACCGCCGCGCGCAAGCTCGACGCCGGCGCCAGCGATACCAATGTGTGGTGCGCGATGGCCAAGCGTTTCGCCACCGACGCCGGCTTCCAGGTCTGCAACGATGCGCTGCAGATCCACGGCGGCTACGGCTATATCCGCGAATACCCGATCGAACGCCTGCTGCGCGACAGCCGCGTGCACCAGATCCTGGAGGGCACCAACGAGATCATGCGTGTGATCGTGGCCCGCCACCTGCTCAACACCGAAGAGGAACTGCGATGATGGATTGGCGCAAGCAGGAACACGTGGGCCTGAAGGTCGAGGCCGACGGCCACACCGCCGTGATCACCCTGGACAACCCGCCGGCCCATACCTGGACCGTGCACAGCCTCTCGGCGCTGCGCGACCTGGTCGGCGCGCTCAATGCCGACACCGGCATCTACGCACTGGTGATCACCGGTGGCGGCGAGAAGTTCTTCTCCGCCGGCGCCGACCTCAAGCAGTTCGCTTCCGGCGACAAGGCGCTGGCCCGTGAGGCGGCGCGCCGCTTCGGCGAAGCGTTTGAAGCGCTGTCCGGTTTCCGTGGCGTGTCCATCGCCGCGATCAACGGCTACGCCATGGGCGGCGGGCTGGAATGCGCGCTGGCCTGCGACCTGCGCATCATCGAAGAACACGCCCAGGTCGCGCTGCCGGAGGCTACGGTGGGCCTGCTGCCGTGCGCCGGCGGCACCCAGAACCTGCCCCGCCTGGTCGGCGAGGGCTGGGCCAAGCGGATGATCCTGCTGGGCGAACGCATCGACGCCGATACCGCCGTGCGCATCGGCCTGGCAGAAGAAAAAGTCGGCAAGGGCGAATCCCGGGCGCTGGCCATCGAGTGGGCGAACAAGGCCGGCAAGCAGAGCCCGTCCAGCGTGGCCGCCTGCAAGACGCTGGTCCAGGCCACCCGCAGTGGCATCAGCCATGCCTCGGCCCTGGTCGCCGAACGCGAGGCCTTCGTCGACCTGTTCGACCGCGCCGACCAGGCCGAAGGCGTGAACGCCTTCCTGGAAAAGCGCGCACCGCAGTGGAAGAACGCATGACCACGCCCGAGGCCAGCGTGGAGGCGCCGGTGCTGTTCGAAGAGCGCACCGCCGCCAACGGCACCCGCATCGGCATTGCCACGCTGAACGCACCGCGCACCCTCAACGGGTTCTCGCTGCCGATGGCGCACCTGCTCCACGAACGCCTGACCGCCTGGGCAGCCGACGACGGCATCGCGCTGGTGGTGCTGCAGGGCGCGGGCGAGAAGGCGTTCTGCGCCGGTGGCGACCTGCACAGCCTGTACCAGAGCATGCGCGCCTACCGCGATGCCGGTGCGGACGATGTGCGCGACAACCACTACGCCTCCGAGTTCTTCGACGTGGAGTACCGCGTCGACTACGCCATCCATACCTACGCCAAGCCGATCCTGTGCTGGGGCCACGGCATCGTCATGGGCGGCGGCATTGGGCTGATGTCCGGTGCCAGCCACCGCGTGGTGAGCGAGCGCTCCAAACTGGCGTTCCCGGAAATCACCGTGGGCCTGTTCCCGGACGTGGGTGGCAGCTGGTTGCTGCCGCGCGTACCGGGAAAGGCCGGCCTGTTCCTGGCCCTGACCGGCGCGCCGCTCAATGCCGGCGACGCCATCTATGCCGGCATGGCCGATATCCATATCGCCGAGGCCCAGCGCGCCGATGTATTCAACGCGCTGGCCGACGTGCACTGGAGTGCGGACGCCAAGCGCAACCACGAACAGCTCAGCACCCTGTTGCAGCAGCACGCCAGCGATGCCGCCACCGGTCCGCTGCTGCGCAACGCCGCGTTGATCGACACGCTGTGCGAGGGTAGCGATGTGCCTGCGGTGGTGAACGCCATCGCCGCGTTGCAGACCGAAGACCCGTGGCTGCAGACCGCGCAGGCTACGCTCGCCGCCGGTGCCCCCGGTTCGGCGCGCCTGGCCTGGGAACTGCAGAAGCGCACCGCCGGTGCGTCGCTGGCCGACGTCTATCGCCTGGAGTACATCGCCGCCCTGCACTGCGCCGCCCACGGCGATTTCGCCGAAGGCATCCGCGCGCTGCTGATCGACAAGGACCGCACCCCGCACTGGCAGCCGCAGACGCTGGCTGAGGCCACGGTGGGCTGGGCCGACACCTTCTTCGCTTCGCCGTGGGACGACGCCACGCATCCGCTGGCCGACCTGGGCACCACTGTTCCTGAAAGGAGCCACGCATGAGCCGTATTGCATTCATCGGGTTGGGCAACATGGGCGGCCCGATGGCCGCCAACCTGGCCAAGGCCGGCCACGCCGTGCGCGTGTTCGACCTGGTGCCGGCCGCCGTGCAGGCCGCCGTCGACGCCGGTGCCACCGCCGCCAGCTCCGCGCTGGACACGCTGGCCGATGCCGAAGTGGTCATCTCGATGCTGCCGGCCAGCCGCCACGTCGAAGGCGTGTACCTGGGCGACGACGGCCTGCTGGCCGACATTCCCGGTGGCGCGCTGGTGATCGACTGCAGCACCATCGCGCCGGCCACCGCACGCAAGGTGGCCGAAGCCGCTGCCGCACGCGGCCTGCAGATGCTGGACGCCCCGGTCTCCGGCGGCACCGCCGGCGCCGCTGCCGGCACCCTGACCTTCATCGTGGGCGGCGAAGCCGACGCGCTGGAGCGTGCGCGCCCGCTGCTGGAGGCGATGGGCAAGAACATCTTCCACGTCGGTGCCAGCGGCGCCGGCCAGGTGGCCAAGCTGTGCAACAACATGGCACTGGGCGTGATCATGGCCGTGACCGGCGAATCCATCGCCCTGGGCGTGGCCCACGGCCTGGACCCGAAGGTGTTGTCGCAGATGATGGCGGTCAGCACCGGCCGCAGCTGGGCCACCGAAGTGTGCAACCCGTGGCCGGGCGTGCTGGAAAATGCGCCCGCCTCGCGCGGCTACAGCGGCGGCTTCGGCAGCGATCTCATGCTCAAGGACATGGGCCTGGCCGTGGAAGCGGCCATGAGCGTGGGCGCCTCGATCCCGCTGGGCGAACTGGCCCGCAACCTGTACTCGATGAACCACCAGGCCGGCCGCGGCAAGCTCGACTTCTCCAGCGTCGTACAGCTGGTAACCCCGGAAAAATAACGGGAACAACGAATGCATCCCGGAAACGGGATCCACCGCGGTGGGATGGGCGGATGCACGGTCAACGCGACCCGCATCCGCCCATTTTTTTTGTCACGACCAACGGTCGTGACCTACCGACATGTCGACGCGGTAGGTGCCGACCGTTGGTCGGCACGCTCCCCCATCAAACGATGGTCAACGTCACATCGATATTGCCGCGCGTGGCGTTCGAATACGGGCACACCACATGTGCCTTCTGCACCAGCTCCTCCACCTGCTCACGCGGCAGGCCCGGCACGCTGATCTGCAGCTCCACTTCAATACCGAAGCCGGTCGGGATCTGACCGATGCCGACGTTGCCGGTAATGCTGGTCTCGGCCGGCAGCGCGACCTTGGCCTGGCCGGCCACGTACTTCAGCGCGCCCAGGAAGCAGGCCGAATAGCCCGCCGCGAACAGCTGCTCCGGATTGGTACCCGGGCCGCCGGCGCCGCCCAGCTCGCGCGGGGTGGACAGCTGCACGTCCAGCACCTTGTCCGACGAGGTGGCGTGGCCTTCGCGTCCGCCGGTGGCGGTGGCGTGGGCGGTGTAAAGAACCTTTTCAATCGACATGGGAAGCTCCTGGCTGTGTAAGGAATGGACCGGTTGGTGAGGTGTACTGTGCGCCACCAGCGCGGACGTGTGGCAACATATCATCCAGGAAACTTGATCTGGAGTCCGAAATGGTCGATCGCCTGCAATCCCTGCTCGGCCGCTTCGCGGTCAATGCCGAAGTCTTCCATGCCGGCGCGCTGTGCGGCATCAACGACCTGGCCGCCGACGGCGAGCGTGGCCAGTTGCACCTGATCCGCGACGGCCAGGTCCGCGTCGAGCATGCCGACGGCAGCGTCATCGAGATCACCGAGCCCAGCGTGCTGGTGTATCCACGCCCGCTCGCCCACCGCTTCGTTACCGACCCGGACACCGGCGCCGACTTCGCCTGTGCCCACCTCCAGTTCGAAGGCGGCGGCAACAACCCCGTCTCCGCCGCGCTGCCAGCGGTGATCTGCCTGCCGCTGGCCGAACTGTACGGTGGCCAGCCGATCCTCTCGGTGTTGTTCGAAGAAGCCTTCGCCCAGCGCTGCGGCCGGCAGGCGCTGCTGGACCGCTTGTTCGAAGTAGTGATGATCCAGATCCTGCGCGCGCTGATGGAAAGCGGCCAGCTGCGCGTCGGCCTGCTGGCCGGCATGGCCCACCCGCGCCTGCGTCACGCGCTGGTGGCCATGCACGAAGAACCCGCGCAGGAATGGACCCTGGAATCGCTCGCCCAGCGTGCCGGCATGTCGCGCAGCGCGTTTGCCGACAGCTTCCGCGACACCATCGGCAGCACCCCCGGCCACTACCTGCAGGGCTGGCGCACGCGCCTGGTGCAGCAGGCGCTTCGCAAGGGCCAACCGCTAAAGCGGATCGCGATTGATGTGGGCTATGGCAGTGAAGCGGCGCTGTCGCGCGCGTTCAAGTCGCAGACCGGGCAATCGCCGCGGCAGTGGAAACGTGGCTAAGAGTGGTGGCCCATTCGCTGGCAACTTCTATAGAAAATCCTTGTTCAATCGATAACTTCTATTCTTGGTTGAGCTTTCTTCTTCGAAAAATGCTTCCGCGTACAAATCAGAATTGTCCGAGACCGAAACGTGATTGGGTTCCGGCTACTTCTGCCACGCGATCGATACATTGCCGCCTCTTCAGTTCTTGGGAAGTAAACCGGCATGTTCAAGCAATTGGCGACATTTGCACTTCTTGCAGTTGTAAGTATTGGTTCGAGCAACGTTGCAGCTGTTAACGAGGTGGCAGCAGGTGCGGTCAATGTGCACACACTGTCGCTTCAGGTTTCGGTTCAAGGAAAGGAAGTGATGGCTCCCGTGTTCGAAATGGCTTCGGGCTCACCAGCTCAGTTGTCGATCGGAACCGGAGAGGGGAACGACTACACTCTTGTCGTCGACATCCTCGAGAACGTTGAATCTGCAGGTTCCGACGCAGTCGGAGCGCATTTTGTCCTTTGGGGTGGACAAGCCGAACAAGGCGTACGACTGTTGGATGATGTGCTCTTGCTTGGTGGGGACCGGCAAAGGCATGCGAGCGAGCGCGTCCTGCGTTCAAGTGGGCCGGAGGCCGCCACCGTAACCGTGGTCTCGCACGCTACGCAGATGAAGTCCAAAGGTGAGAGTGGGGTCCGCGCGGCGTGTGTCCGCGATGCAAGCTTGGAGGGCGATCACGGCCGTTCATTACTGCCAGGATCCCGGAGCAATTGCTGCGGGGCAAAGTGCAAGGATGGGTCCGGTGCGTCGTTGAAATGCTGCAATGTGATCAGCGGATGTTGCGGTTGTGGAGTGTGCTGCTCCATCCCCTGACGGAAGCATCGGAGACGCTTGGCTCCATGGTCCAAGGTGAAGTGCAGCGCCCAACGCATGTGAGCGAGCAGTAGCGCTCCGTCCTAAATGGTCCATTCCCGATCGGTGGTGAACATGATCGTCAGCCACCGGTCGGTCGATTCCTCGCCCAACGCCTCTCCAATCTCGTCGCGCAGCTGGTCCCATTCGACCAGTGGGCGCGGCGGGTCGTTCGCCGGCACAACGAAGAACAGTTCGATCTGATCGCCACGGCCCACCTTGGCCACGTAGCTGCGATGTTCAATGAACCCGTGCTTGGCGACGATGCCGCGTGCAACCTCGTCAACATGCGCCTGAAGGTCCACTGGGGTGATCAGCAGGATGTCCGACAGCGCCTGGCGAACCGTACCCAGCGGCGCGACCACCACGAACAGGCAGACCAGCAGCAGGATGGCCGGGTCAATGTAGGGCACCAGCCACGCCCATTCGGTGCCGCGCAACAGCCAGCCGCCACCGAAGGCGACCAGGTACGCCGCCGACATGCTTGCGGCCACCATCCAGTTCTTCGCATCCAGCGCGATGAACTCCGAGCCGATCGTGCGATTGGCACGGCGCACGAACAGCGCCAGGCCACCTTCGACGATGATGGAGATCAACGCGAACACGATGGCGGGCCCCAGTGCGATCTCGCGACCACCGGACATCATGGCGTCCACCGCATTCACACCTGCATAGATCGCCGCGCCGATCATCAACGTACCGCTAACCCCCAGCACGATCGGCTCCAGATGCCAGAAGCCCATGGTGAACCGTTGGTTCAATCGCGACTGCAGTGAATCCACGTTGGTGGACATGCTGATCAACCGCACCACCAGCAGCGACAGCCAGGTCATCACCACATCAATCAGGCCGTAGATGCCGTCGAAGATGATCAACGACGAATTGGCATAAAGCCCGAAGGCGACGGCAATGGCCGCGACACCGAAAGAGGCGGCGATCGACAGGCGCAGCACTCCCTGTTCGGTGGTGCTGTCGAAGGTGGTGGTGGGAAGCGCGGTCATGGCAAGTCGGGAAATCCTTTTTCGCTCCTTGAGGGCCGTCGGAGAGGCGGAACAGTGTCAGGCGGTGGCCAACAACAGGGCCTTCGTTGGAACGGATTAACTCCTTGCGCGCTGCGGCGCTCAAGGTTCGTCGTCAACCTGCTTCGGCCAGCACGCGGAGTGTCTCTTTCGGGTTTTTCATGATGACGTGCAACAGCGCACGGGCAGGACCGGTGGGATCCCGTCGCCCTTGTTCCCAATTTCGCAGCGTGCCTACGTCCACGTGAATGACGCGCGCGAACTTCTGTTGGGAGAGTCCGGTAGCCTTGCGAATTTCCCGCACCTGGACAGCACTGACCCGCAGCTCACGCGCGGGTGCACGTTTCCCTTTCAGGATGTCGTCGGCCTCAGCGACACTTCCCATAAGTTCGGCAAACAGTGTGTTGTCCATGGCTCACCTCCAGTTCTCAATGATTGATCGCAGCGCTGCCTTCTGCGCCTGAGTCAGGGTGTCCTGATCATTCTTTGGATACACCAGAAGCAGGATGATCCGGGAAGAAGGAGCGAGGTAGTAGTAAATGACGCGTGCGCCACCTCGCTTCCCGCGCCCCGGGACCGCGACGCGAACCTTGCGCAGGCCTCCGGTCCCTTCAATGACCTTGCCTGCTGTTGGGGATGCAGCCAACTCGAGCTGGAACCTGGCGTAATCGTCGTCTTGCAGCAGGTCCATGATGGCCCGGCTGAAGGCCGTGGTTTCGATGAAGATCATACCTCAAAAAGTACGCCATTGACGCACATGCGTCATTGACCTACGTCGAGGTTTGGGAACGGGCATTGCGTTCAGTCCATCGGTGTAAACTATTGATCGCGCTGGCAAACCCAGCGATCCCCGCCTGCCTAGATCCCCTCATGACCCAGCCTGCCGCCCCTGCAGACCGCTACGCCGCTTCCCTGCGCCTGTCCGTTGCCCCCATGATGGACTGGACGGACCGTCATTGCCGCGTGTTCCACCGGCTGTTGGCCCCGGGTGCTCGGCTGTACACGGAAATGGTGCACGCCAACGCCGTGATCCACGGCGACCGGGAGCGCCTGCTCGGCTTCCATGGCAGCGAACAGCCGCTGGCCCTGCAGCTGGGCGGCAGCGACCCGGCCCTGCTCGCACAGGCGGCACGCATCGCCCAGGAGTGGGGCTACGACGAGGTCAACCTCAACTGCGGCTGCCCGTCCGACCGGGTGCAGGCCGGGCGCTTCGGCGCCTGCCTGATGCGCGAACCCACCTTGGTTGCCGAGTGCGTGGCGGCCATGGTCGACGCGGTGGACATCCCGGTCACGGTCAAGTGCCGCTTGGGCGTGGATGAGGACAACGACTACGAAACCTTCGTCAACTTCGTCGATCAGTCGGCCAACGCCGGCAGTGCGATGTTCATCGTGCACGCCCGCAATGCCTGGCTGAAGGGGCTGTCGCCGAAGGAAAACCGCGAAGTGCCGCCGCTGCGCTACGACTGGGCGCACCGGCTCAAGGCCGACCGTCCCCAGCTGCAGATCGTGCTCAACGGTGGCCTGGCCACGGTGGAGGCTGCACAGGCCCAGCTGCCGGCGTTGGATGGCGTGATGCTGGGCCGCGCTGCCTACCACGACCCCTACGTGCTGCATCAGCTGGAGGCCGCGCAGACCGGGGCCGCGCTGCAGCCGCGCGAGGCACTGCTGCGCGCCATGCGCCCCTACATCGAAGACCAGCTGCAACGCGGCCTGGCCCTGAAGCACATCACCCGCCACCTGCTTGGCCTGTTCCACGGCCAGCCCGGCGGCCGCGCGTTCCGCCAGGCGCTCAGCGAGGGCGCACACCGCCCCGGAGCGGATTGGAGCTTGATAGAGCAGGCGCTGACCATCACCCGCGACCAGGCGGAGCGGGTCGCTGCGTGAACGGCAGCCACTGGCCCGCTTGACACCGCCCACCAACAGCCGCAAGGTTCACTTAGATGAACGAAGCGAGCCGGGGGTCGGAAAAGTTCAGATCGGATTCACTGCGTAAAACCAAGAATTTGCGAAAGATTCGTAAAGCGCCGGCCCCTCGCTGGCGGTTGCCGATTCACAACTTTTGAACGTTTTGACGCGCTCCGTTAGGATCAGACCCGATGTTCTCCGTGACCCGCCACCGCCGAATTGCCGTTGCCGCCGTGCTGGCGACCTGTGCCGCTGCTGCCGTGGGCAGTGCAGGCGCGCAGGCCCCGCAGCCGGACCCGGCCCGGGCCGAGATGGTGCGGACCTCCCGTAGTGCCCCGCCGGAACGCTCCCTGTCCGACGCGGTGCGTCGGGTCCAGCGCACCACCGGCGGCCACATTCTCGGCGCCGAGCGGGTGCCCTTCGACGGGCGGGACATCAACCGGGTGAAATACATGGATGACCGGGGTCGGGTCCGCTACATGGATGACCCTGCCCAGCCGCGTTCACAGCCCCGCACGCCGCGTTCGGATATGTCATCACTACGCGGCGATAACCCCTGAACGGGGATAGTTGTCCGCAGTCATCTGTTAGCCACTGGCCCCAGGCCACACCCAGGACACTAGGGAGAGTTCATGCGTATCCTTCTGGTCGAAGACGAAGCCCCGCTGCGGGAAACCCTTGCAGCCCGGCTCAAGCGCGAAGGCTTTGCCGTCGATGCCGCACAGGACGGTGAGGAAGGTCTGTACATGGGCCGCGAAGTGCCGTTCGACGTGGGCATCATCGATCTGGGCCTGCCCAAGATGTCGGGCATGGAACTGATCAAAGCGCTGCGCGACGAGGGCAAGAAGTTCCCGGTGCTGATCCTTACCGCCCGCTCGAGCTGGCAGGACAAGGTTGAAGGGCTCAAGCAGGGCGCCGACGATTACCTCGTCAAGCCGTTCCATGTCGAAGAGCTGCTGGCGCGGGTCAATGCGCTGCTGCGCCGCGCAGCGGGCTGGAGCAAGCCGACGCTCGAATGCGGTCCGGTTGCGCTGGATCTCGCCGCGCAGACCGTCAGCGTTGCCGGCAGCAACGTGGACCTCACCAGCTACGAGTACAAGGTGCTGGAATACCTGATGATGCATGCCGGTGAACTGGTCTCCAAGGCCGACCTCACCGAGCATATCTACCAGCAGGATTTCGACCGCGACTCGAACGTGCTGGAAGTGTTCATCGGCCGCCTGCGCAAGAAGCTGGACCCGGACGGCGAACTCAAGCCGATCGAAACCGTGCGTGGTCGCGGCTATCGGTTCGCGATTCCGCGCAACGAGGGCTGAGCCGCTAGTCCGGCGATGGGATGATGTCAGGCCGTCTGTGGTTCTTTAAACGCTGGCGGCCGCGCTCCCTGCAGGCACGCCAGCTGCTGGCTGCCAGCGTGAGCCTGGTCGCCTTCCTGGCGATCGCGGGCTACGCGCTGGATGCCGCGTTCGCCGACACCGCGCGCGCCAACCTGCGCGAGCGCCTGAAGAATTACGCCACCGCGTACGCGGCGGGCATCGACTTCACCCGCGACCGCTCGTTGTACATCCGCGAGCAGCCGCCGGATCCGCGCTTCGATGTCCCCGGCAGCGGCCTGTACCTGCAGGTCGTCATGCCGGACGGCAAGGGAAATTCCATGTCGGCCGAAGGCCCGATGCTGCCCACCGTGGGCGGCGGGCTGCTGGCACCGAGACAGGAAGTGTTCGAAGGCCCGCTGCCGATGATCCAGATCGACGGCAGCCAGGGCTCGGTGTACCGCTATGGCCTGGGCCTGGTGTGGGACGCCGACGCCGATCCTGCCACCGAATTTCCATACACCATCTACGTGATGGAAGACTCGCGTGCGCTTGGCGCACAGCTGCGTGTGTTCCGTGGCCGGGTGTGGTTCTGGATGGGTGGTGCCGGCCTGATCCTGCTGCTGTTGCAGACGGTGATCCTGCAGTGGAGCCTGCGCCCGATGCGGCGCGTGATCACCGAACTGACCAAAGTGCAGCGCGGTGAAACCGAGCGCATGAGCGAACGCCACCCGCGCGAACTCGAACCGCTCACCGACAGCATCAACGCGCTGATCGAGAGCGAGCGCGAGAACCTCGAACGCCAGCGCAATACCCTGGCTGACCTGGCGCACAGCCTGAAGACCCCGCTGGCGGTGCTGCGCACGCAGTTGGACAGCGGTGCGCAGGACCAGGACCTGCGCGAGGAATTCGACGTACAGCTGCGGCGCATGAACAACCTGGTCGGTTACCAGCTGGCGCGCGCGGCCTCCTCTGGCCACAAGCTGTTCTCGGCACCGCTGCCGATCGAGTCCAACGCCGAAGAAATCGTGCGCGGGCTGGAGAAGGTGTACGCGTCCAAGGGCGTGCTGTGCGAGTTCGACATCGACGAAGCCGCGCGCTTCCATGGCGAGCCGGGCGATCTGCAGGAACTGCTCGGCAACCTGCTGGAAAACGCGTTCAAGTGGGCCAATCGCCGCGTGCTGCTGACCGCCAAGCCGCTGAGCGCACCGGGCGTGCGCCGCGCCGGCCTGCTGCTGTCGGTGGACGACGACGGCCCGGGCATCGCACCGGAAGACATCGCCAAGGTGCTGCAGCGCGGCGTGCGTGGCGACGAACGCGTGCAGGGCCACGGTATCGGCCTGTCGATCGTGCAGGACCTGATCAAGGATTACCGCGGCGAACTGCAGGTCAAGCGTTCACCCGAACTCGGCGGCGCCCGGTTCGAAGTAAAGCTGCCGCCCGGGCCGTAAGTCCAGAGCGTACCGACCAACGGTCGGTACCTACCGGGACGCACCACAGAAACCGTCGGCCCGCATTCACCGGTACGCACCACACGAACATCGGCCCGCATTCACCGGGACGCACCACAAAAACCGTCGGCCCGCATTCACCGGTACGCACCACACGAACATCGGCCCGCATTCACCGGTACGCACCACACGAACATCGGCCCGCATTCACCGGTACGCACCACACGAACATCGGCCCGCATTCCCCGGTACGCACCACACGAACATCGGCCCGCATTCACCGGTACGCACCACACGAACATCGGCCCGCAATCGCCGGTACGCACCACACGAACCATCGGCCCGCATTCACCGGTACGCACCACACGAACCATCGGCACGCATTCACCGGTACGCACCACACGAACATCGGCCCGCGATTGCCGGTACGCACCACACGAACATCGGCCCGCGATCGCCGGTACGCACCACACGAACACCGGCCCGCATTCACCGGTACGCACCACACGAACATCGGCCCGCAATCGCCGGTACGCATCACACGAACATCGGCACGCATTCACCGGTACGCACCACACGAACCATCGGCATGCATTCACCGGTACGCACCACACGAACCATCGGCATGCATTCACCGGTAGGTGCCGACCGTTGGTCGGCACGCTTTTGCCAGGTAGGTACGACCGTCAGTCGGTACCCAGCCCAACCGAAGGCGGCGCCCCATAAAACCGCCGCAGATGCCCCGCAACACCCGGCATCTCCGCTTCAAGTATCTCGGGCGCCGAGAAGTGGTACTCCGTCGCCACCGCAAAGAACTCATCCGGCCCTTCGCTGGCATACGGATCGATCACCGTCTCCTCGCCGTCATCCACCTGCGCGCACAGCGCGTCATACGCCTGCTGGAAATCCGCTGCCCACTGCTTCTGCCAGTCACGCGGCAGCGGCGGGGTGCCATCGAGCACCCCATCGAGCACATCGATGCGATGCGCCATCTCATGCACCACCACGCACGCGCCTTCATGCGGATGCTTCAGTTCGGCCTGCACGTCATGCCAGGACAACAGCAGCGGACCGTTGTGCGAGACCTGGCCGATCGCTTCCTCTTCCCACTCGTGCAGCACGCCGTCTTCGTCCATCTCGCTCTGCGGCACGATGAAGCCTTCCGGGTACACCAGTACCTGCGACCAGCCGCGCAGTCCCACTTCGCCCAGTTCCAGCAGCGGCAGGCAGCACAGCGCGGCGATCAGCACCGCGTCATCGTCGCCCAGCTGCAGGCCGCCGATCGGGGTGATGGTCTTGCCGTGCAGGAAGGCCGCCGCCAGTTCGCGCAGGCGTTGCTGGCGCGCCGGCGCCAGGCCACGCAGCCATGCGCTGCGCTGGCAGGTGCGTTGCCAGGCGGAATCGGGAATCGGGCGCGGTGACGACCGCAGCCAGCGCAACACCGACTGGATCAGCGGAACATGCCCGGCAGGAAGCTGTGCCATTTCGGCGCGCGCAGGCGGGGCAGCACATCGTCATCGCCGCCGCCGCCGGTGCTGCCGGGCGCCGTGGCGCTGGGCTTGACCGTCGCCGGGGCCGGTGCCGCCGGCGTGGCGGCCGGCGCCGTGCGCTCGCTTTCGGCAGCCGAATACACGCAGCCGCCCCGGCCCGAGCTGGCCAACGCGTCCGAGGCGTGCGCGGCAAGGGGGGCCATCAACAGGATCAGGCAATGGGCGAACGGGCGCATCGTCAACATCCGGAAGGGCGGAGGGGGTCAATCTTCGATTCTAGCCCGATTCACGACTTCAATTGGAACCCCTCCCGAAAGCGCGCCCGGTCGCTTTCCCGCATAATTTTGTCCATCAACCGATGGAAGCTGCCGTGGACGACCGCCAACTGCTGGCCAAACTGGGCGCCGGGCGACTGTCCGGCGACGCGCTGGCGCGTGAGCTGGGCCAGACCCGCGCCGCCATTTGGAAGCGGATTCAAGGACTTAGGGCAGCCGGCGTGGAGATAGACGGCCGCGCCGGAGACGGCTACCAGCTGCAGCAGCGGCTGGACCTGCTGGAGGCTGCGTCCCTCCTGGCGGCACTGCCTGCGCCGCTGGCGGCAGGCCTGGACAGCCTGGAGGTGGTTTGGAGCGTAGGCTCGACCAACTCTGAATTGCTGCGCTGCAGCGCGCCGGAGCGCGGCGCCCGGGTGCTGCTGGCCGAGCGCCAGACCGGCGGCCGCGGTCGCCGGGGGCGGGCGTGGGCCTCCCCGCTGGCCGCGCACGTGTATCTGTCGGTGCTGCGCGGTTTCGCCGGTGGCCTGTCGCGCCTGGGCGGCCTGAGCCTGGTGGCCGGCGTGGCGGTCGCCGAGGCGCTGCGCGCGCATGGCGTCGCCCAGGTCGGGCTGAAGTGGCCCAATGACATCGTGGTCGACGGCCACAAGCTGGGCGGCCTGCTGGTGGAAGGGGGCGGCGAGTTTGCCGGCCCGGCGCGCGCGGTGATCGGGCTGGGCATCAACGTGCGCATGCCGCCCGCGTTTGCGGTCGAGATCACCCAGCCCTGGACCGACCTGTGCACGCTGCTGGGCGACGACGTGAGCCGCAACGACGTGGTGACCTGGCTGCTGGCCGCGTTGCTGCCGGCGCTGGACGCGTTCGAGCGCGACGGCCTGGCCCCGTTCCTGCCACGCTATGCGGCCCTGGACAGCTTGGCCGGGCGCCGTGTGCGGGTGGATGACGGCGGCGTACCGCATGAAGGCACCGCGCTGGGGCTGGCCGACGATGGCGCGCTGCGGGTGCGTATCGACGGCAGCGAACGCGTGTTCCACGCCGGGGAAGTCAGCGTGAGGGCGCAATGAGCGACTGGTTGTTCGATCTGGGGAATTCGCGCTTCAAGTTCGCCCCGCTGCAGGGCAACCGTGCCGGCGACGTACAGGCATGGCCGCACGGGGCCGAGGCGATGCCCGCCGACGCGCTGGCCCTGCTGCCCAGCGGCGATACCGCCTACGTTGCCAGCGTTGCAGCGGCCTCCCTCACCGCCAGCATGCTGGACGTGCTGCGCGCGCGTTTCACCCACGTGCGGGTTGCGCGTACCGAAGCCAGCTGCGCGGGCGTGTGCATCGCCTATGCGGACCCGTCGAAGTTCGGCGTGGACCGCTATCTCGCCCTCATCGCCGCGGCCGATCGCGGCGAGGCGGTGCTGATAGCGGGCGTGGGCACCGCGCTCACCATCGACCTGCTGGACGCCAGCGGCCAGCATCATGGCGGGCGCATTGCGGCCTCTCCCACCACCATGCGCGAAGCGCTGCATGCACGTGCGGTGCAGCTGCCCGCGTCGGGCGGTGAGTACAGCGAATTCGCCAACGACACGGCCGACGCACTCGCCTCTGGTTGCGATGGCGCAGCCGTGGCGTTGATCGAACGCAGCCGCGTGCAGGCCGCCGACGTGTTGGGCAGCCAGCCGGGGCTGCTGGTGCATGGCGGCGGCGCTCCGGCACTGATGCCATTGCTGGGCGATGCGAAGCTGCAGCCGGCACTGGTGCTGGACGGCCTGGCGCGCTGGGCGGTGCATCAGCCACCGGCGGCAAGGTAGGATCGCCGCATGCTTACCCGTGCCCTGATCGTCGTACTGGCCATTCTCAACGTGGGTGTCGCGCTGTGGTGGATGCTGCGCGGCGAACCCGTGCCGACGCCACCGGCAGAGCCGCCCACCGGCGTGGCCAGACTGCAGCTGCTCGACACCCCGAACGCGGCAACGGCCCCGGCCAGCTCGGCCGCGCAGCCTGGCGCCGCCAGCACGGCCCTGGCAGACGCCACCCCGGTCCCGCCAACACCAGCGGCCCCAGCCACCCCGGCATCCACCGCGCCCGCACCAACCACCGCAGCGGTAGCGCCGGCCGTTGGCCGGCCCACGGAACCCGCGCCGGCGCCCGCCCCCCCTGCGCCCCTCCAATGCATCAGCCTCGGGCCCTTTGCCGATCGCGACACCGCCATGGCCGCCCAGGGCAACGCCGGGACCCTGCTCCAGCGCTCGCGCCTGCGTGAAGTCGCAAAGCCCGGTGCCAGCAGCACCTACCGGGTGATGCTGCCGGCCGCCGCCAGCCGCGAAGAGGCCCAGGCCACGGTCAAGCGGATCGCCGCCGCCGGCATCAGCGATTACTACATCATGGCCCAGGGCGAAGACGCCAACGCCATTGCGCTGGGGCAATACCGCAACCGCGAAGGCGCCGAGCGGCGGATGGCCGCGCTGGCGGCTGCCGGCTTCAACGCCCGGCTGGTCGGCGGCGCCGCTGGCACAGGCCAATGGTGGGTGGACGCGGCCCTGGCCGGGCAGGCCACCCCCGCCGCAGCCCGCCAGCGCAGCAGCGCGGCGCAGCAGCGCTCGCTGGAATGCGCGGGCTTGCGCTAGAATCGCCGTCCGCGCCGGCAATGCCGTCGCCGTGCCTTTGCCGGCATAGCTCAGTTGGTAGAGCAACCGCCTTGTAAGCGGTAGGTCCCCAGTTCGAATCCGGGTGTCGGCACCAGCTTCCGCGGAATCGCGATAGACGCGCCGCGGGGACAGTCTTCGGATGTGCCTGAATCTTCGATTGGCGCTTCGCTCGAGTGTCCTTGAAACTTCCTTGCTCGGTTCATCAGCACGCCAACGGCGAACCAAGGAAGCAGCATGTACCTGATGTACGTCGATGAAAGCGGCGATCCTGGATTGGTGAATTCGCCGAGCCGGTACTTCGTCCTATCCGGTCTGGTCGTTCATGAAAGCGCGTGGCGCCCTTGCCTGGACGCGCTTCTGGCTTTCCGCCTCCGCATCCGCGACCATTTCGAGCTGAAGCTTCGCGAAGAGGTCCACGCCGCCCAGTTCGTGCGTGGATCGGACTCGCTGTCCCGCATTGCCAAACACGATCGTCTGACGATACTGCGGCACTTCGCCGACGAGCTGGGTGCCCTGCCAGGCGCCAATCTGATCAATATCGTCGTGGACAAGCAGGGCAAGGGCGAGAGCTACGACCCGTTCGAAAAAGCGTGGCAGGCGCTGATCCAGCGATTTGAGAACACAATCGCCTTCCGCAACTTTCGCGGCCCCGCAGCGCCGCCGGACGAGTGTGGATTGATATTTGCAGATGGGGATCCACAGAAGAAGCTGACGCAATTGCTGCGCAGGATGCGTCGGCACAATCCAGTTCCGAGCCAGCTTGGGGGATACCGGTCATTGGAGCTGCGCCGCGTCCTTGAAGATCCCGTCTATCGGGACTCCAGGCACTCGTTTCTCATCCAGTCCGCAGACTTGTGCGCCTTCCTGCTCTACCAACGCCTTGCCCCGAACGGGTACATGCGCCGGAAGGGCGGCAATCACTACTTCGAACGCCTCGCACCGATGCTGTGCAGGGCGGCCAGCGCCTCCGACCCGGAAGGCATTGTCAGGCTGTAAAAACAAAAAAGGGCACCTTTCGGTGCCCGGGTAGATCCTACTGGGCAGACGAGCTGCCGGTCAGATCTGCACTGAAGATATCACGGAAGCCGGGCATCCGTATCTCCAATTGTGTCAATGATGTTGGAGGTTTTGATAGTTCAAATCACGCATTTAGTTCGTTTCCGCGTAGCGATATGACAACAGCGACTTCACCAGGAACGTCACCTGCGTGGCCGAGCGCGCGTCCACGCGCATCACCGGCAGGCGCTGGCCGGCGTCGAAAAGCGCATTGCGGAATTCCGGGATCAACAGCGCCGGGTGTTCATCCGTGCGGGTCACGCCCACGGCCAGGCTGGCGTCCGGGGCGATACGTGAGAACTCCTCCAGCAGTTCGAGCGTCGACGCCACCGGATCGGGATGCCCCGCGCTGACCAGCACGATCACCCCCAGCGCGCCTTCGCAGACCATCGGCCACATGAAGTCCAGGTAGCGCTGGCCGGGTACGCCGTACACGTGCAGCAGTTCGCCGTCATCCAGCTCGATGGAGCTGTAATCCAGTGCCACGGTGGTTTCGACCTTGTCGCCCATCGCATCGCCGCTCATCGGCATCTCGGTGCTGACCGGCTCCACGTCGGAGATCGCGCGCACGGCGGTGGTCTTGCCGGCGCCCATGCTGCCGACGAACACCAGCTTGTTGGCAGGCAGGCTCATGGTTGGGCTCCCTGGAACAGGTTCAGGCCAAAGCGACGCGCCACCCACGAGAAGAAACGTGAGTCGCTGGCGTCTTTGCGGCGTTGCGTACGGGGCACGGCGGCGTCCTGGGTCAGTGCGAGGCCACTGGCAACAGCAGCGCAGAAGAGCGATTGCACCGTGTGGCGCGGCATCTGGCAAGCCGCGGCCAATGCCGCCGGCTGCCACGGGCGGGCGTGCAGGCAGGCAATGGGCAGCAGCCAGGTGCCGGGCACGTCGTCGGCATGCAGGTCGGGCCAGTGGCGCAGCTTCAACGTTGCGTGTTCGGCAACCGGCGGCAGCAGCGCCGGGCGGTGGCGCGCGATGCAGAAATACAGCGCCTCGAACGAATGCCGCTGCGGCAGCCGGTAGGCGTACTGGTGCCGGAACGTTGCGGCATCGATGGGGCTGGCCGACCAGGCCACGTCATCCAGTTGGGCCACCACCTCCGCCAGCGTGGTGCCGGGAGCCAGCGCGATGCTGCGCGTGGCACGGTCGACCAGCACGGTGATGCCACCGCGCTGCAGCAGGTGCAGGGCCGACGCAGCCGGATCCGCCGATGCCAGCTGCAGCAGCAGCGGCGTGCCTGCTGCCGGGCGCTCGTTGCCCATGCCAGGCGGGGCCAGCAGCAGGCTGGAAAGCTGTTCGTTGATGTCGCGCACCGTGGCGCCATGCGGCAGCCGTCCCGGTGCCGCGTCGGCATGGCGGCGGGCAATGGACAGGATGGGCACGTTGACCGCATTCGCTTCGCTCAGCGCACGGGCCGCATCCGGGTGGTCCAGGCCGATCACCAGCAGGTCGCAGGCGTCGCCGGACCACGGGTGCAGCACGACCTCCATGCGCTCGGCAAGCAGCATCGAGCAGGCCAGCTTCAGCCGGGTCTGGTGCAGCATGTCCAGGCCGGCAGCGGCAACGCGGAAGGAACGGGTGGGGGTATTCATGGGGGTCACGCAGCAGCGCGGCGGCGGCCGCACCACGTCCGCTCACGGACGCGGCACGGCACGGGCGCCTGCGATCAGCTGAAGTCCAGGGTCTTTTCGAAGGCCTTCAGTTCGTGGCGCGACATGGCCAGGTTGGCCTTGCTGCGGTCCATCACCACGTACAGGAACAGCAGCGGGTTGCTTTCCAGCGGGCGGATCAGGTGGTACTGGCTGGTCAGGGTGATCAGCAGGTCTTCCAGGGTGTCCGACAGGCCCAGCGACTCGGCCACGCGACGCTTGGCGCGCACCACTTCGGTGTTGCCGGCGGCAGCCAGTTCCAGGTTGATGTTGCCGCCGCCGACCATGGCCAAGGCCATGCCGCTGTCACCGTCGACCAGCGCGGCGCCGACGAAACCGGCGAGCGAATTGAGCTTTTCCAGATTGAGATTGGGCACGTAAATCCTTTTTACTTCAGGCAGTGGGAGGGGCAGGCCAGGGCCTGCCGGAAGGGCACAACAAAACCGGGAGGGCTCAGGCCGCGCGGGCGCGCAGCACGGCGTCAAGACGACTGGCGCATTCGCGCGCATGGAACAGCAGCACCGCCATGTTGACCTCGTGACCGGCTACGGCGGTCAGGGTCAGCGGCTTGTCGGCCTGGATGCGGATCAGCACCACATTGCCCAGCCGGGTGCAGATGGTGGCGTAGTCCGCCTCGCTCAGGGCCAGCTCGCGCGAGACGGTCTCGCCCAGGGTCAGGAACGAATTGGCCATCGCGGCCAGGCGGCGGCCATCCACGTCCAACGTGGAATGTTCGGCCACGGCGCGGCCATCGGCGGTGGAGAGCATGAGCAGGCGCAGGCCCTGCTCGCGCTCGCGCGACTGCTGGAACACCTGCTCGAGGGCGGCAATGTCATACAACTGCCGGGCCGGCTGGCTTTCGCCAGTGGCGCTGCGGACGATCTGGTGGATGCTGCTGCGCTGCACGTACTGCCCCCTGAGACAAAACGAAAGACGGACCAACCCGTTGCGGGTTAGTCAATCCGTACTGCGAAGAAGTGTGAAATGTAGCACGTAAATTTTGCCAAAATAGACAACGTAAGCTAAACCGCGCCCCGCCTTTCGTATGCGTCAAACCGTTGACGCACAACGGATCCGCCCCTGCGGCGGAATGCGACGCACCGCGGCGGGGTGCGCCGTGGCGGGTCAGCTGCCGGGGGCGGCTGCTGCGTCGCCGCGAGTGGTTTGCGCCGGCGGTCACTAGACTGGTGGGATTTTCCGTGTGTCTGGAGTCAGCATGAGCAAGCGTCAACCTGCGGTTTCCCTGATCGGCGTGCCTACCGACATCGGCGCGGGTGCGCGCGGTGCCGGGCTGGGCCCGGAGGCGCTGCGTATCGCCGGCTTGGGTGAAGCGCTGGCCGCACGGGGCGTGGACGTGCGCGACTGCGGCAACCTGGTCGGCCCGCGCAACCCGTGGACCGCGCCGGTGCAGGGCTACCGCCACCTGGACGAGGTGGTCGCCTGGAACCAGGCGCTGATGGATGCCACCTACGCCGAGCTGCAGGACGGGCGCATGCCGATCATGCTGGGTGGCGATCACTGCCTGGGCATTGGTTCGATCACCGCCGTGGCGCGCTGGTGCCAGGAACAGGGGCGTGACCTGCGCGTGCTGTGGCTGGACGCGCATTCGGACTTCAATACCAGTGAGGTCACGCCGTCGGGCAACGTGCATGGCATGCCGGTGGCCTGCCTATGCGGCCTGGGGCCGGACGCCTTGACCCGGCTCGGCGGTGACGCGCCGGCGATCCGCCCGCAGCAGGTGCGGCAGATCGGCATCCGCTCGGTGGACCAGGAAGAAAAGCGCCTGATCAAGCAGCACAAGGTCGATGTCTACGACATGCGCTACATCGACGAAGCCGGCATGAAGCGCGCCGTGGAGGCCGCACTGGAAGGCGTGGACGACAATACCCACCTGCATGTCAGCTTCGATGTGGATTTCCTGGACCCCAGCATCGCGCCTGGCGTGGGCACCACGGTGCCGGGCGGGGTGAACTACCGCGAAGCGCAGCTGGTGATGGAAATGATCGCCGACACCGGGCGCATGGGCTCGCTGGACATCGTCGAGCTCAACCCGCTGCTGGACAACCGCAACGCCACGGCCGTGCTTGCCGTAGACCTGGTGGAGAGCCTGTTCGGCAAGTCCACCCTGATGCGCGACTGAGCCCGGCCCGGCGTTTTCCGGCGCGTGGCTGAACCGCCGCGCGCCACGTTCACATCGATTGCACGCCCCAGACTTCAGATTGCATGTCACGCGGCGGCCGTGCCTGAAACGGCAGCGAGGCCACCGCGATCTGCCAGAGGCAGGTGGGGCCGGAATTCGGTAGTAACGTTGAACTAATCAGGAGAACCCTATGAAGCGTGTGATTGCACTGATGCTGTTGTCGATGGTTTCGGTTGCCATGCTGGCCGGTTGCAACACCGTTGCCGGTGCCGGCAAGGATGTGCAGAAGGCTGGCCAGTCGGTGGAAGACGCCGCCAAGGGCAACTGATCCAACCGCGCGGAGGGGCTGCCGACCCACGGTCGACAGCACCCCCCGCACAGGTAGCTGCCGACCGTTGGTCGGTAGCAGAAAAACGCCGGGAATTTCCCGGCGTTTTTTTGTTTGGCACCACACGACACCTGGCATTCAACGACGTGAGCATCCGCTTCATGTGCGCTTGACCGCCGCCCAACACCTGCTATTGCACTCTGTCCCTACGGCGACGTTGCCGTTGCAACCAGGAAGCGAACCCATGAACAAAGACATCATTTCCGGCAAGTGGACGCAGCTGAAGGGCAAGGCACAGGCGAAGTGGGGCGACCTGACCGACGACGATCTGAAGGTGGCCGAAGGCAACTCCGAGTACCTCGCAGGTCGCCTGCAGGAGCGCTATGGTTGGGCGCGCGATCGCGCGGAACAAGAGGTCAAGGACTTTGATAAGTCCCTGCGTGACGACTATCCAGACTTCCGCTGACCCGTCTGACGGGGCAGTGCGGCCCAGGGCCGCGACGAGGGTATGAAACCGGAACGGGCCGCATTGCGGCCCGTTTTTCGTGTGGCTGTCCGGGCATCACCGCCCGCCGTACCCGGGCGGGTCCGGCACGAAGGCGTCCGGAAACGCCTGCGGGCCACGCTCGCCGATGCGATAGCGGGTGGGGATCACCCCACGCGCCACCAGGTTGCGTTCGCTGTCGTAGCGAAGGTCCAGCCGCTGCGCGGGCAGGCGCGTTGCCCGCTCGAATGTCGTGCTGCCCGAATACGACGTCTCGCGCGGGCCATGGCCGGTGCCCAGGGCCGGGGCAGGCGCCGCGGCGATCGAGCCGCTGACCCGTGCCGAGGGCATCGCGCTGTCGGCGGCCTCGACCGCGGCCTGGCCCTGCACGCGGCTCTTTTCGCGTGCCACGGACGGCGCACGCGGAGCCGGCGCTACCCAGCGCCGGGCCTCATTGAACACGGCGATGCCGACCACGCCGATATTGTCCGGGCGCCCGGTGCGGTCGGCGTAGCTGTCGCCCGGGTCGGTGAACACGAACTGCGCCACCTCCCGCTGCGACTTGCGCCAGCCGGTGATGTCCGCGCGTTGCCACGGCTCCAGCACGTAGCCGGCCTGGTCCGGCGAGGCGACCTCGCCACTGATGACGTTCAGGCCATCCACCGACAGCACCACCAGCACCCGCTCGGGACTGTTGTTGCGCAGGCGCACCGCATACGCGGTGCCTTGGTTGCCGGCGACCCAGCCTTGGCCACGGTGCTGCCAGGTGGGCAGTTCCAGGCGCTGGTCGCGGTCGACCAGGGTCAGGGTGACCGGGGCCGGTCCCGGAGCGGGCACGACGGCGGGTGAGAAGCCACACAGGGCCAGCACGGCAAACAGGGGCAGGGCGAGGTGTTTCATGGCGGGGCCTTCGCGGTTGGGTATGACCTTCAACGTGCCGGGCCGGGCAACGGGGTTGCGCCCGGGCAGGTAAACTGGGGGCGTTCAACTGTCCGTAATGATTCCCACATGACCACCCGCGTTCTTACCGGCATCACCCCCTCCGGCACGCCCCACCTGGGCAACTATGTCGGCGCCATCCGCCCGGCCATCGCCGCCAGCGCAGCGTCCGGCATCGAGAGCTTCTTCTTCCTGGCCGACCTGCACAGCCTGATCAAGGCGCAGGAGCCGGAGCGGACCCAGCGCTCGACCCTGGAGATCGCCGCCAGCTGGCTGGCGTGCGGGCTGGACCCGGACAAGGTCTGGTTCTACCGGCAGAGCGACATTCCCGAAACCACCGAACTGATGTGGTTCCTCACCGCCATCGCCAGCAAGGGCATCCTCAATCGTGCCCATGCCTACAAGGCAGCGGTGGACAAGAACCGCGAAGAGCAGCTGGATGAGGACGCCGGGATCAGCGCCGGCCTGTTCATGTACCCGGTGCTGATGGCCGCCGACATCCTGATCTTCAAGGCCAACCAGGTGCCGGTGGGTCGGGACCAGATCCAGCACATCGAGATGGCGCGCGATTTCGCCCAGCGCTTCAACCACGTCTACGGCAAGGAGTACTTCCCGCTGCCGGAGGTGGTGATCGACGAGCAGGTCGCCACCCTGGCCGGGCTGGACGGCCGCAAGATGAGCAAGAGCTACCACAACACCATTCCGCTGTTCGCCCCGCGCGCGGAGCTGAAGAAGCTGGTGTTCTCCATCCTCACCGATTCGCGTGCCCCGGGCGAGCCCAAGAGCACCGACGGTTCGGCGCTGTTCCAGATGTACCAGGCGTTTGCCAGTGCCGAGCAGACCGCTGCGTTTGCGCAGGCGTTCGCCGACGGCATCAGCTGGGGCGATGCCAAGCAGCAGCTGTTCGAGCGCATCGATGCCGAACTGACCCCGCTGCGCGAGCGCTATGACGCGCTGATGGCCGAGCCGGAGAAGATTGAAGCGCTGCTGCGCCGCCGTGGCCAGCAGCTCCGCGAGCAGTACGCCATCCCGCTGCTCAGGGAGCTGCGCCATGCGGTGGGCCTGCGCGACCTGTCCAGCGCCGGCAGCATCGCTGCTGAAGACGGTGGCGTGGCCCGCGCCGCGCCGCCGCTGTTCAAGCAGTACCGCGAGAAGGATGGCCGTTTCTACTTCAAGCTGCAGGCCGGCGACGGCACCCTGCTGATCCAGAGCGAAGGCTTCGATTCGCCGCGCGATGCCGGCCAGCTGATCGGCGTGCTCAAGCAGACCGAGCATGGTGATGGCCTGCAGAGCGAGCTGTTCAAGCTGGAGGCGGAAGTGGAGGTGGTGCTGGCCGCGCTGCAGGAGCTGCGCGACCAGGCATGAGGCAACGGCGTACCGACCAACGGTCGGTACCTACCGGATGTCACGCCTCCATGGCGTGCGATGCATCCACGCGGTCGCATGGGCGCGGTAGCCACCGACCGTTGGTCGGTGGACACGTAAACGGAGGAAACCACGATGGCCTGGTTGTCGTTGTTGTTGTTCCTGCCCTGGTTCGTCCTGCTGGGCACCCTGTACTGGCTGTTCCCGCGCCAACCGCGCCACGCCGCGCGGCGCCTGTTCGACGGCGCCGCGCTGCTGCTCGCCTTCGTCCTGAGCATCCTGGCCATGCTGTGGGGCCACCACATCGGCGTGGTGCAGAGTGACGCCGGCCCGATCTGGCGACAGGTCCTGGCGGTGCTGTATGCCTACGGCGCATTCCTGGCGGTGATGGTGGCCGCCGTGCTGCTGCGCGGCGGCTGGCTGGCCGCGCGTGCGACCAAAGCCGCATCGAAGTCGGCCGGCGACAGCGCCTAGAATCAGGCGTACACCGTCTGTCGCCAGGGATGAGCCGATGTCCTCCGACCCCAGCATCTTCACCATCGACACCGCGTTCCAGCGCAACGAGTTCGACGCTGCCTACCTGATCGTCGAAAACGGCCGCGCCGCCTTCATCGATTGCGGCACCGGCCTGGCCGTGCCGGCGATGCTGGCGGCGCTGGCGCGTGCGGGTCGCGGTCCTGAGCACGTCGATTGGCTGGTGCTTACCCATGTCCACCTGGACCACGCCGGCGGCGCAGGCCTGCTGATGCAGCAGCTGCCCAACGCCACCCTGGTGGTGCACCCGCGGGGCGCACCGCACATGGTCGACCCGACCCGGCTGCTTGCCGGTGCCACCGAGGTGTATGGCGCCGAAGAAATCGCGCGCAGCTATGGCCCGGTGCTCCCGGTACCGGCCGCCCGCATCGTCGTTGCCGAAGACGGCCACCGTATCGACCTGGCCGGCCGCACGCTGCTGTGCCTGGACACCCCGGGCCACGCCCGCCACCACCTGTGCGTGTGGGACGAACGCAGCCTCAGCCTGTTCACCGGCGACACCTTCGGCCTGTCCTACCGCGAGCTCGACAGTGCGCGTGGCGCCTTCATCCTTCCCACCTCATCGCCGGTGCAGTTCGACCCCGAGCCACTCAAGCACTCCATCGCGCGTCTGCTGGCCCTGCAACCGCACGCGGTGTACCTGACCCACTACGGTCGCGTGCAGGGAATACCGGCGCTGGCCGCCGACCTGGTCGAGCAGATCGACGCGATGGTGGAAATCGGGCGCCAGTGTGACGAACGGCCCGACCGCCACCGCTGCCTGGTGGCCGCACTGACCGCGTTGTACCAGGAGCGCGCGCAGGCGCACGGCTGTGCCCTCGACGACGCCGCGGTTGCGCAGGTGCTGGCCATGGACATCGAGCTCAACGCCCAGGGTCTGGCGTGCTGGCTGGACCGCGACCGGCGCTGAGCGTGTGCAGGCGATGTGCAGGGCGCGTGCACGGTCACTGAAGTGTCACGTTACACTTCGGCCTTCCGTTTTTTGAACTGGTGTCTGCCGTGAATCCGATGCGCATGCTGCTGTTGTCGTCCTGTCTGTTCGTGGGCGGGCTGGCCCACGCGGCCAATGACCTGCCGGGCGGCGGCATCGATCCGGAAGCGTTGTCGCGGCATGTGCGGATCCTGGCCTCGGACGAGTTCGAGGGGCGTGCCCCGGCCTCGCCGGGCGAAGAGCGCACCGTGCAGTACCTGATCGAGGAATTCCGCAAATCCGGCCTGCAGCCCGGTGGCGTGGATGGCGGCTGGGTGCAGCCGGTGCCGATGGTGCGGGCACAGGTGGACGGCCCGGTGAAGGCGCAGCTGCGCCAGAAAGGGAAGACCCGCGCGCTGGAAAACGGCGTGGACGTCACCCTGCAGAGCCTGCGACCGCAGGCGGCGGTGGACATCCGCAACGCCCCGCTGGTGTTCGTCGGCTATGGCATCGACGCCCCGGAGCGGCAGTGGAACGACTACAAGGACGTGGACCTGCACGGCAAGATCGCCGTGATGCTGATCAACGACGCCGACTTCGACGCCGAGCGTCCGGGCGCGTTCGACGGCAAGGCGGTGACCTACTACGGCCGCTGGACCTACAAGTTCGAGGAAGCCGCGCGCCGGGGTGCGCAGGGCGTGCTGATCGTGCATGAAACCGCGCCGGCCGCCTACGGCTGGGCCACGGTGAAGAGCTCGGGCACCTCGCCGTTGTTCGACATCGAGCGCACCCGGGAACAGGCGCAGGCCCAGCACGTGCCGGTGCGCGGGTGGATGCAGCGCGCGCTGGCCGAACGGCTGTTCCGCGATGCCGGCCTGGATTTCGAGGCCGAGAAGCGCAAGGCGATGACCCCGGCCTTCCAGCCGGTGGCGCTGGGCGATGCCACGCTGTCGGCGCAGTTCAAGCTCAAGCGCGAGCAGGTGGTCACCCGCAACGTGGTGGCCAAGCTGCCCGGTGGCGCACACGCCGACGAAGCGGTGATCTTCTCCGCGCACTGGGATGCCTTCGGCATCGGCCAGCCCGACGCCAAGGGCGACCGCATCCGCCGTGGCGCGATCGACAATGCCACCGGCGTGGCCACCGTGCTGGAACTGGGCCGGGTGTTCGCCGCCGGCCCGCAGCCGCAGCGCACCCTGTACTTCGTGGCGCTCACTGCCGAGGAGAAGGGCCTGCTGGGTGCCAGCTACTACGCCGCGCACCCGCTGGCGCCGTTGGACAAGACCGCCGCGGTGATCAACATCGAGATGTTCAGCCCGGACGGCGCCACCCGCGATATCGCCTCGTGGGGCAACGGCCGGGTCTCGCTGGAAGGCGACCTGGAGCGCGTGGCCAAGGCGCGCGGGCGCAGCTACAGCCCCGACCCGAACCTGGAAGCGGGCTTCTTCTACCGTGCCGACCACTTCGCCTTCGCCCGCCTGGGCGTGCCGGCGATCACCATCGGCCCGGGGCTGGACAAGCTGGAAGGCGGTGTTGCCGCCGGCAAGGCGTTGCGTGAGAAGTACTTCGCCGACTGCTACCACCAGGCCTGCGACGCCTGGACCCCCACCTGGGACCCGGCCGGCCACGCCGCCGACACCCTGCTGGTCTACGACCTGGGCGCCGAGCTGGCCAACAGCCGCCGCTGGCCGCAGTGGGAAGAAGGCTCGGAGTTCCGCAAGGTCCGGGAACAAAGCGAAGCGGCTCGCCGCTGATTGCCGTGCGGGTCACGACCAACGGTCGTGACCTACCAGGGCGTCTGGCGGAGGGTAGATCACGACCGTTGGTCGTGATCCCCGCGAACCCAAACGAAAAACGCCGGGCAATGCCCGGCGTTTTATTTTCCCGTGCTGCGGCTGTTCGCCGCTGCCCCGTTACTTCCGCGTGCCATCCAGGTAGTTCGGGCCGTGGTTCTTCAGGAAGAACACATACACCACCAGCGACACCGCGATGATCGCCGTGACATAGATGGCGAAGTCGCCCACCCGGTCGGTCTTCAGCGCGCCCTGGTACAGGAGCGGGGCGGTACCGCCGAACAGCGAGTTGGCCAGCGCGTAGCCGAAGCCCACGCCCAGTGCGCGCACATGGGTGGGGAACAGCTCGGCCTTCACCACCGCGTTGATCGAGGTGTAGCCGGTGAGGATCACAAAGCCCAGCGCGAGGGTCAGGAACGCAATCAGCGGGTCGTGCTGGTTCGGCAGTTCGGTGATCAGGTACCAGCTGTACAGCACGCCGCCCACGCCGAAGAACACCAGCAGGCTCTTGCGGCCCACGATGTCCGACAGCCAGCCGCCGATCGGCTGCAGCACCATCAGGAAGGTCAGCACGCCCAGGTTGATCAGCGTACCGGTCATCACGTCGGTACCGGCGAACGCGCTCTGGATCATCTTCGGCCCGTTCACCGAGTAGGTGTAGAAGGCCACGGTGCCACCGGCGGTGATCAGGAAGCACAGCAGCAGCGGGCGCCACTGGTGCACGAACAGCTCGTACATCGAGCCGGACGCCTTGGCGCGGCCTTCGCGCGCGGCTTCGATGGAGTCTTCGCCCAGCGATTCATCCATCGAGCGACGCAGCCAGAACACCACGATCGCGGCCAGGCCGCCGATGCCGAACGCGATGCGCCAGCCCCACGCCGAGATTTCCGGCTTGTCCCAGAACAGCAGCATGGTGAACAGGGTCAGCTGCGCCAGCACGTGGCCACCGACGAGCGTGACGTAGTGGAACGAGGACAGGAAACCGCGACGACCCGGAATGGCCGCTTCGGACATGTAGGTAGCGCTGGTGCCGTATTCGCCGCCGGTGGCAAAGCCCTGCAGCAGGCGTGCGAACAGCAGGATCAGTGCGGCCCAGCCCCCGATGGTGGACGCGGTGGGGGTCAGTGCGATCAGGAACGAACAGGCCGCCATCATCGACACCGACACGGTCAGCGCCAAGCGGCGGCCGTAACGGTCGGCGAAGCGGCCGAAGTACCAGGCGCCGATCGGGCGCATCAGGAAGGTGGCGGCGAAGATCGCCCACACGTAGATGGTGGAGTTCTTGTCGGCGGCCGAGAAGAACTGCGATTCGAAGTAGACCGCGAATACCGAGTAGACGTAGACGTCGTACCACTCGACAAGATTGCCCGCCGAACCCTTCAGGGTGTTGGAGATCGAGCGTTTCAGCGCGGCCTTGTCATTGGCGGGCGCGGCCAGGGTGGGGGAAGTGCTCATGTTGGAAAACGGTCCTCACGGTGGAGCAATGGCAATACTGGTTTTTACCTTACCCCACGTGATGATCGGTGGGCATTGCACCATGTAACTAGGTCCAGCACGACAGCGTGCCACCAGAGGGCATGCCGGGCCGCCGGCAAAGGCCTAGAATCGCCTCTCCCCCGACCGCTGGTCCCGTATGGCCGCCACCCCCGCAACTCCGCAGGTCGCTCCCCGCAGCGGCCTGGTCGTCCTGGCCCTGCTGCTGGTGTACGTGGTGTGGGGGTCTACCTACCTGGGCATCCGTTTTGCCCTGGAAGGCGGGGCGCTGCCGCTGACCACGGTCTCCGGGGCCCGGTTCATCGTCGCCGGCAGCCTGATGTACGCGGTGCTGCGTTGGCGCGGCATGCCCGCGCCCACCGGCCGGCAGTGGCGCAACCTGGTGATCATGGGCCTGACCATGCTGGTGCTGGGCAACGGCATGGTGGTGCTGGCCGAACGCACGGTGTCCTCCGGGCTGGCCGCCACGGCGGTGGCATCGGTGCCGCTGTGGATGGCCCTGTTCGGCGCCATGCGCGGCCAGCACGCCACCCGCGGCGAATGGCTCGGCATCGCCATCGGCTTCCTGGGCGTGGTCTGGCTCAACGCCGGCAGCAGCCTCACCGCCTCGCCGCAGGGCCTGGTGCTGCTGCTGATCGCCCCGATCGGCTGGGCCTTCGGCTCGGTCTGGGCGCGCAGCCTGGACCTGCCCAGCCCGTTCATGACCGCCGCCGGGCAGATGCTGTGCGGCGGGGTGATGCTGGTCGCGCTGGGCCTGGCCACCGGCGAACGCCCGACCACCTGGCCCAGCATGAATGGGCTGCTGGCGGTGGCCTACCTGTGCATGTTCGGCTCCATCGTCGCCTTCACCGCCTATGTGTGGCTGCTGCAGAACGTGCGCCCGGCGCTGGCCGCCAGCTACGCCTACGTGAACCCGGTGATCGCCGTACTGCTGGGCGCGCTGATCGGCCATGAGCATTTCGGCGCGCATGACCTGCTGGCCATGGGCGTGATCCTGGCCGGCGTGCTGGTGCTGACCCTGGCACGGACCCGCCGCAAATGAGCGCTGTGGAACGGACGCCCCTGCAGGAACAGCGCCGTGGCCTGGCCATCACCGCCTTCACCTTCACCCTGTGGGGGCTGGTGCCGGTGTACTGGCACCTGCTCAAGGCGGTGCCCTCGCAGCAGATCATCGCCCACCGGATCATCTGGAGCACCGTGCTGGTGGTGGCCTGGCTGCTGCTGAGCAGCGGCACCGGCTGGTGGAAGCAGATTGCCGCCCAGCCGCGCGCGCTGCCCACCCTGGCCCTGAGCAGCATGGCCATCGCCTTCAACTGGGGCCTGTACATCTGGGCCATCAACGCCGGGCACGTGATCGAAACCAGCCTGGGTTACTTCATCAACCCGTTGGTGAGCGTGGTGCTGGGCGTGGTGGTGCTCAAGGAGCGCCTGCGCGGCCTGCAGTGGCTGGCGGTGGGGTGCGCCGCACTCGGCGTGGCGTGGCTGACCCTCGACGCCGGCACCCCGCCGTGGATCGCGCTGGGGCTGGCCTGTTCGTTCGGGCTGTACGGGCTGCTGCGCAAGATGATCTCGGTGGACCCGGTAGCCGGGCTGGGTATCGAGAGCCTGTACCTGTTCCTGCCGGCGATCGGCTTCGCGCTGTGGAGCGAAAACGGCCACGGCGGCGGGTTCTTCGGCGGCTGGGGCTGGCGCAACGACCTGCTGCTGATCCTGGGCGGCGCGGTGACCGCACTGCCATTGATCGGCTTTGCCTATGGCGTGAAGCGCATTCCGCTCTCGCTGGTGGGCATCCTGCAGTACATCGCCCCCAGCCTGGGCCTGCTGCTGGGCGTGTTCTTCTTCCGCGAACCGTTCGACACCGCCAAGGCGATCGGCTTTGCCGCCATCTGGACAGGCCTGCTGCTGTTCATTGGCGACAGCCTGTGGCGCGCGCGGGGTACAACCCGGTAGAGCCACGCCTTGCGTGGCTGCATTACCCCGCCCCAATCCTGATCCTTCAGACATGCAGTGCGTGGCCCTCTCAGTTTCCGACTTTGTTCAAGGTCTTGCGCAACCCGCGCGCATAGCATCGCGCGCACCAGCCTATGAAGAATCGGAGGTGCATGATGCTGAAGCTGTCTGCGCGTTACATCTGTCCGCTCATCCTGATGATGACGCCGTCACTCCCCGCCTGGGCGCTGTGCTGCCCGGGTGATATTAAAGAGCCTATGTCCGCCCGTAGCGGAATTGGCCAGGTTCAACCGCCAGAAACGGATCTGAGCCTAGATCGGCAGTGGGCCGTTCATATGTTCGAGCGTGATGGAGTCGGCTACCTGCAGGTCAGTGAAAAGTCCGGTGACCTGCAGTTCATCATCGGGAAGTCCGGCACCTTCTATTGGGTACTGCCTGCAGGGCCGGACGATATAAGCATCACACTGCCTTCCGACCATCGCCAAACGGTCCCGGTACATGCACGTGAGGTGTACAGGCATCCGGAATTCAGGCTGCTGGTGAGTGGCTGGGGTCGCACGGCAAACTGGTGGGTGGAGAACGCGTCGCAACCGCTAGCACGTTGAAGGGTCAGCGAACGACATCCGGATACGGTTAGGGAAGCACTGGACGGTTCCACCGTAGACCTGGGTACGGCCACTCAGCCGACCAATCGCCATGGTGACAGTACTCCTGGATAGCGTGTGCCGGACATCGGCCGTGCCGATGGTCACCACGACGCCCTGAGTGATCCCATGGCGGCCGCACCTGGCGCGTATCCTCAGCTTTCCTCTTTCGTGTTCCAGCAGGAGGGAAACTGCCTCCGTCATCGCTCGATAGACGTTGAGTTGCAGGTCCAAGTCCAATTGACAAGGATCTCCTGACAAATGAAGTCGCTCCAGTCTGGCCGTCTCATGCCACGCATCGCAGAGTCCGCCGACTTGGAGCGCCAGGTAGAGGCCAACATGTTCCATGCTGCTTGGATAAACCATGCTTGTCTGCGCCCGAAACTTACTTGAATGAACGGTCGCAACATGTAGAAGGCTTGACGCCATATCGTGATATCCACGAACTTTCAGCCATTGGATGGTTTCGCTGAGAGTTGACTCAAGCCCTTCCCCAATCTTCCTGAGGTCCATCGCGCGATTGCGGAGCTCGCGTTCACCAACACTATGTGACGTCCGCGCATTCGAGATTGCTTGCCGACTGGCGCTTGCATGAAAAGTGCATTGATGGAAGAAGTGCGTGATTCTTGAGCCAAGGGCAAGCAGCGCCGTGCCTGACAAAGCAGCAACCAGCTGTATGTTGAAGGACTCCAGATCAAACGAATAGGGAAGGCCGGTAACCGGAGTGCCTATTCGGACGAAAAGATTCATCAACGGCATTCCGATAGCTGCTCCCAACCAGCCTTGAAGACAGGTGAGTGAGATGACAGGTGCCGCCATCAGAAGTTGAGCAGTAATTCGTTCAACCGAAGTGTGGGGCAGGAGGATCGAGACGAAGCCCAATGCCAACAGTGTAAGCAAGGCGTATGTGGTACGTGAGCTTAGAAAGGACAACCAATCGATTTCCAGTCGCTGCTTCCACAGTACCGCCAGTGGCACAACCGTCAGGATGGCCACGTAATCGCCAAGTGCGCTTCTGAATGAAACAGCTACGATCCCTCCGGCCGGTGGCGCAGGCCAGAAGAGATGGGCAATGAGAACCGTACCTGTCCCGATCAGAACTGCTGCAGCAGACGCGACTGACAGCAGCCATGTATCGTTTTTGCGGGCGATTTGCCGACGATGCAGGTAGATGACACCGGCGGCAGTGGGAAATTGAAATGCCGAGGAGATCAGAGCCCAGGACAGTCCGTACTTCTCGATCATCGGAAGTCTCAGGTGACCATAGTAGAGGTACTCGCCCAGCAGCAGGTATGGCCAAAAGCGCATAGGGCAAAGGAGCAGGGATGCAATCCGGACCCCTGCTGGCAGGAAGAACTGATCCAATGACACCTGTCGAGCCGCCCAGCAAGTTACGGCGTACAGCGCAGCAATAAGCAGCCCTTCGGCGAGCGTTCGTGCACTAGCTTCGAGCCCGCCTGCAACCTTTCGTACTGACATCCTTACCCTCCTTAGGTGGGTCGATGTCGCAAGTCGTCCGCGACGCACACCCTTTCCGAGGGCGCGAAAATAGCCATGAGGTGCGGCCGTAGCAATGAAGAGGCTGAATTTTCAGACAAAGACGAAGCCGTAAACTGCTTCTGTTGAACTGCATCACACGGTAGGTATGATCCAAGTTCCAGAACATGGGGTTTAGACCGGCCGCACCGATGACGTGTTGCACACCCTGGCGGTGGAATGTCCGTTGCACCTTTTCGGATGATGCATCCAGCGCGTCGCGTTCGGCCCGATTCCAATAGGTAGCCACGCAGGGCGTGGCTCTACGCAGCCTGCGACCGACCTGCATTCAGGACGTGGCGCCACGCCCTGCGTGGCTGAATCCGTTCCGGCCCCAAGCACCATACCGGATGATGCAATCCCCACCCCCGCTTTCGCACAGTTCCGATGTCTTTGCCTTTCGCATGCTGCTCCACTCGACTGGCCCGCGCGTGCGGGTCACGAGGGAGCACACGATGAAGAAGATGGCGTGGTTGCTGTTGGCGGCGTTGCCGCTGCAGGGCATGACGCAGGAACGGATGGAAGATCCCATCGGGCGATCCTGTTACTACTGCAATGCCGAGGAAATGTACGAGCGCGCGCGGTCGCTCGGGGTCGGCGAGCACTATGTGTACAACGGCGCAAGTCAAACCAACATCCAAGGCTTCAAGGTCACCAACGTCGGCGGAGAAATGGTGGCCACGCACTTCGTGCCGCCGGCCTGGATTCGCACCCAGTACAACGCGATGATGAAGATCTACGATCAGCCCAGCGGCCGATTTGTCGACGAGTGGGGCACGGTGAGCCTGCAACCGCCAGGATCGCCGCATGTCCTGATGGAACAGGTCCAGAGCGACACGGTGCTGTGGGGCCACCACGTCAGCGACCTGAATCCCCGCCACCTGGAAGCGAGGGAAACCGTTCGACGCATGCTTACGCGCGCGTCGCGCTTCGACTTCCTGAAGGCCGACACCGAGCACGGCCGCATTCTGCGCTTCGAGTCGCAGCTGCAGGGCGGAGCACCGTTGATCTCCAAGCTCAACATTAACCTCTTTCTCGGGTGGGTCGAGTCGTTCTTCGACTACGAGACGCGACAGTGGGTCTACCTGCGATCAAGCGATGGACGGAACCTCATTCAGGAATCCGCTGATGACTTCCTGCGTCCGGACGGCAGCCCGCGTCGCCTGACCAACACGCGGGAATTCGACCCCTACTTCAGGCAGCGCGCCGCGTGGGCGGGCGTGGACGTAGTTGGGGCACCGCCACAGTACTTCTATCGGGATGCAACCTACCTGTGCAGTCGCACGGCAGGGAAAATCCACTGTCTGCTCGAGTCCGTGACCGTGCCCCCGCGGGCCAACGCTCTTGCTGCATCAGGTCTCCCGCAAGGCGGTGGTGATCGGTAGTCGCGCTGCGCGCAGGGCGGGGAACAACCCGCCCACCAGCCCGATGCCCAGCGCCCACTTCAGCCCGCTCCACAGCAGCTCGGGCGAGACCTTGAACTGGAACACCACCTGGCTGAAGTTGCTGCCGATGGTGGAGACGCTGTAGCCGTTGAAGATCGCCCACGCTACCAGCCCGCCGAGCAGCCCGCCGATCAGGGCAAGCAGCATGGTCTCCAGCATGATCGCGGTGACCACCGGCAGCCCACGAAACCCGATTGCCCGCATCGTCGCGATCTCCCGCGCGCGGGTCGCCACCGCCGCATACATGGTGTTGAGCGCGCCAAACACCGCACCCACCGCCATGATCGCGCCGATCACCGTGCCCAGCACCTTGATCAGGGTGTTCAGGCCGCCGCCCTGCTTGGCGTAGTACGCGCGCGTGGTTTCCACATCCAACTTCAGACGCGGGTCGCCAGCGACCCCGGCCTTGAACTGATCGAACCCGGCCTTGCCGTCGGTGCGTACGCTGATCGACTGCCACGCGCTGCGCTGGTAGGTGTTGGCCAGCGTCTCAGCGTCGGTCCACAGTTCCGAATCATGGGCGTCGCCGGAGTTGAACACGCCCACCACGGTCCACTGCTGGTTACCCAGCGTGAGCGACTTACCCACCTCCAGCCCGCGGAACTGGCCCTGCGCGCCCTTGCCGACCACGATCTCCCGCAGGCCGGGTTTGAACGGGCGGCCCTCGGTGACCTTGACCTTGTCGTGCACTGCCCACGCCATTTCGCCTACGCCACGGAACTGCGCGTTGACGTCGGTGCCGTCGCCCTTGGAGACCAGGTTGACCACCTGCGACAGCTCCGGCGAAATCATCGGCCGGCCCTGTGCGTCCTTGGCCACGCCGGGGAGCGTGGACAGCAGCGGTACCTGGTCGCGGGTGATCACCGAATTGGTTTCGGCCTGCGAACCGCCGCGCAGCACGATGGCCGTGGTGTCATCGCCGGTGCTGTTGAGCGTGGCCTGGAAGCCCTGGCCCATCGCCAGCATTGCCACCAGCACGCCGACCACGCCGGCAATGCCCACCACCACCACCGAGGACGCGCCCCAGCGCTGCGGAAGGCTGGCCACGCCAATGCGCGTGGCGGCCAGCGCCAGCCGACCGCTGCGGGTGAACAGCAGCCACAGCACCACGGCCACGGCCACGGCCAGCACCCCCGGCCAGGGCAGCATGATCCACACCGCCAGCATCACCGCCAGCAGCAGCACCGACAACAGATTGCTCAACCATTGCTTCTTCATGTCGGTTCTCCTCAGCGGCCCGCCAGGGCATCGACGATCTTCAGCCGCTTGGCGCGCAGCGCCGGCAGCAGGCCCACTACCACCCCGATCAGCAGGATCAGGCCAATGCCCATCAACCAGGTCTGGGTGGGGACGTGCGGCGGCAACAGACCCTGTGTCTTCGGCGCCAGCAGCGGCAGGATGGTCGCGGCCAGGCCCATGCCGATGGCGCCGCCCAGCCCGATCAGCAGCACCGACTCGATCATCACCAGGGTCAGCACCGTGCTGTCCTTGAAGCCCAGCGTTTTCAGCGTGGCCAGTTCCGGCACGCGCTCGCGCACGGCCTGGGCCATGGTGTTGCCGGTGAGCAGCAGCAGGGTGAAGAACACCGCGCCCATGATCGAGGTGACGATCAGGCCGATGTCGGCGAACTGTTTGACGAAGGCCTGCTGGAACGCCGATTCGGTCTGGGTCTTGGTTTCATGGTCCGAGTTGGCCGAGATCGCGTCGATGGCCTGGGCCACGCGCGAGGAGTGGTCCGGGTTGTCCAGGGTGACCGTGAACCAGCTGACCTGGTTCTTGATGTAGTCGTTGCTCTCGTCGAAGTACTTCCAGTTCATCATCAGCTGGCGCTCTTCATTGGCGGCCAGCGTGCGGTCCTTGGAGCGGAAGATGCCGACCAGCTGCAACGGCCAGTCGTTGCTGCCGCCACGCGGGAAGATGGTGGCCTGCAGCGGGATGGTGTCGCCGATCTTCCAGCCGAACTCCTTGGCCAGGGTCTCGCCGACCACCGCGCCGGTGCGGGTGTCCTGGAACGCCTTGAGCTGTTCGGGCGGGAGCTGCAGTTCGCGGTAGACGTTGAAGTAGTTCGGCGCCACCGAGAAGTTGGCGAAGAAATTCTTCGGGTCCTGGTAGATGCCGCCGAACCACATGCCGTAGGTCACGTCCTTGACCCCGGGAACCTGGCGCACCTGCGGCTCCAGCCGGGTGGGCAGCGATTGGGTGATGGACAGCCGCGAGGCCACGATCAGCCGGTTGGCGCCTTCCACGCTGCCGCCGGAGCTGAAGGCCACGCGCACCGAATCGAGCATGCCAAACAGCAGGAACGCGGCCACCACCGAAAGCAGGGTCAGCAGGGTCCGCGTCTTGCTGCGGAACAGCTGGGCCCAGATGAGCGAGAAATACTTCATCGCAGTGACCTCCGTCAGTGGGCCGCAGGCGCTTGCGCCAGCTCGCCCTTGTCCAGGTGCACCGTATGGGTGGCGTACTCGGCCGCCTTGGGGTCATGGGTGACCATGATGATGGTCTTGCCGTGCTCGCGGTTGAGCTGCTGCAGGAGCAGCAGGATCTCCTCGGCCGAGGCGCGGTCAAGGTCGCCGGTGGGCTCGTCGCAGATCAGGAAGGTGGGGTCGGAGACGATCGCGCGCGCGATCGCCACGCGCTGCTGCTGGCCACCGGAGAGCTCGTTGGGGCGGTGGCTGCGGCGGTCGGCCAGGCCGACCAGGGTGAGGGCGATCTCGGCGTTGCGCTTGCGCTGCGCTGCACCCAGGTGGGTAAGCAGCAGCGGCAGTTCCACGTTCTTCTGCGCGGTGAGCATCGGCATCAGGTTGTAGAACTGGAACACGAAGCCGACGTGGTGGCTGCGCCAGGTGGACAGCTGCCCGGCCGACATCTGGTCGATGCGCTCGCCCTCGATCTCGATCTCGCCGCCGGTAGGCGTATCCAGTCCGCCGATCAGGTTGAGCAGGGTGGTCTTGCCCGAGCCGGACGGACCCATCAGCGCGACGAAGTCGCCACGCTGGATGTCCAGGTCGATGCCATGCAGCACCTGCACCTTTTCCGGGCCGCGCTGGTAGGTCTTGGTGATGTTGCGAAGCGAAACCAGGGTGGACATGGACGTTCTCCGTGCATCGTTGGAAGAAGGAACCCTGCAGGCAGCCGCGCGCATGCGCGCCGGGCCGGCACGGGAATCGCACACCATCGGCTCGCGACCAGGTCGCGGCACCGCCTTGCTTATTGCGCCTGCTTTTCCACAACCGCGCTGCCATCGCGCAGTTCCGGTGGCGGGCTGGTGACCACCTGCTGGCCGGCGGCGAGCCCGGCGGTGACCTGCCGGTCGTTGTTGAGCGCCACGCCCACGGTCACCGGCACCTGCTGCACGCGCTTGTCATCGCCCACCACGAAGGCCACGGTCTTCTGGTCGCGCTCGACCAGCGCCGCCGCCGGCACGCGCACGCCCTTGGGCGCCTCGGCCTGGGACGGGGCCGACGCTTCCAGGAAGCTCACCCGTACCCCCATCTCGGGCACGATGCGCGGGTCCCTGGTCTTCAGCGCCACGCGTACCTTGACCGTGGCCTTGCCGCGATCAGCGGTGGGCACGATGGCGATCACCTCGGCGGGAATCTTCCATTCCGGGTAGGCATTGAGCGTGGCCTCGACCGGCATCTTCGGCTGCACGCGGCCGATGAAGGCCTCGCCCACGTCCACTTCGATCTCCAGCGAATCCATGTCCACGATGGTGCCGATGCCGGTGCGGGTGAAGCCGCCACCGGCCGACAGCGGCGAGACGATCTCGCCCGGCTGCGCCGCCTTGGCGGTCACCACGCCGGAGAACGGGGCGCGCACGATGTTGTTGTCCACGCCCAGGTCGGCGATCGCCAGCGAGTCGCTGGCCACCCGGGTGTTGCGCTCGGCGGTACGCAGCTGGGCGCGCAGGCTGTCGCGCGTGGCGATGGCCTGGTCGTACTGCGAGCGCGAGACCAGCTGCTGGCCGACCAGGGTCTGCAGGCGCCCGGCCTCGGCATTGGCCTGGGCCACCTGCGCCTGCAGGCCGGCCAGCTGGCTGCGGGCCGCCTCCAGTTGCGACGAGGACAGGCTGCGCTGCGCATTGGCATCGATCGGGTCCAGGGTGGCCATCACCTGGCCCTCTTCGACGCGCATGCCTTCTTCGATCATCACCTCGCGCACCTTGCCGGTGATCTTGGCCGACACGGTGGCCATGCGCCGGGCCACCACGTAGCCGCTGGCGTCGAGCACCGAGCTGCTGGCGGTGCCCTGCTGGATCGCCACCACCGGCGCGGTGGCCACCTCGATCGGGCGTTCGCGGCCGAACACGAACCAGGCAACGGCGCCCAGAAGCAGCACGGCCACGATGGCCAGCACGATCCACAGGCCACGGCGTGGCGACGACGGCGGCGGGGCCGACGCCTTCTTGCGGTCGATGCGGAGTTCCTTGAGCAGTTCAGCGGATGCGTTCATCGTGAGTCTGGACGTGGAATCGGGCCGAGTGTGACCGCAACGGGAGTCACGGGCAAACCGGAAGGTGCCGGCTGGGCACATGATGCCCGGATGTCGGGGGCGCGGGCAGTGACAGGTGTCACCCAAGGGGGGTGATGAGGTCCACTGGTGAAGCTGGGGCCAATTCCGGATCGTAGGGACACGCCACGCGTGTCCACGGGCGCCACGTAACCCCCGGCACCGCGCAGCCACGCATGGCGTGGCGCCACCGGGCCTGACCTCCTGCTTCCAACAGGAAACTGCCATGATCGCGCCTCGCCCCCACGACCGGGAACCCACCATGCCGCCCCGCTGGCTCTCCTCCCTTCTGCGACCCGCCCCGGATTCGGCCGTTGCCGACAACCTGCGCGCCGGCAAGCCGGCCTGGTCCGACGCGGTGCACCTGTTGTGGACCGGGTGGGTGTTTCTCACCCCGATGTTCGGCGGCGGCTATACCCTGCTGTGGCTGTGGCTCACCCTGCTGACCTACCCGGTGTTCCTGGCGCTGTACGCCCGCCAGCTGCTGTCGCCGCGCCGGCACGCGCCGCGCTACGCGATGACCATGGTGGCCATGGGCCTGGCGCTGCTGCCGTGGTATCCGTCCGGCATCAGCTATTTCATCTTCGGCTGCGTCACCCTGCGGGTGTGCCGCACCGGCAGCGCGTGGCGCTACCTCGCGCAGCTGGCGGCGCTGAACGCGGCGTTCGTGGCCATTGCGCTGTGGGTGGGCTACCACTGGCAGCTGGTGGTGTGGATTCCGTCAATGGCGTTCATCATCGGCGTCATCATCAACGTGGAAAGCACCAACAAGGACCGTGACGCGGCCCTGCAGCTTTCGCAGGACGAGGTGCGCCGGCTGGCCGCCACCGCCGAGCGCGAGCGCATCGGCCGTGACCTGCACGACCTGCTGGGCCACACCCTGTCGATGATCACCCTGAAGCTGGAGCTGTCGCGCAAGCTGTTCGACCGCGACCCCGAGCGCGCGCGCCTGGAGGTGACCGAAGCCGAAGCGGTCGCCCGCCAGGCACTGGCCGAAGTGCGCAGCGCAGTCACCGGCATCCGCGCCAGCGACCTTGCCGCCGAACTTGCGGCGGCGCGGCTGCTGCTGGAGTGCCAGCACGTGCACCTGCACTACGGCGTGCCGCCGCCGATGCCGGCGGAGATCGAACGCGGGCTGGCGCTGGTGCTGCGCGAGGCGGTCACCAACATCGCGCGGCACGCCGACGCGCACCAGGCCTGGATCACGTTCGGGCAGGAAGGGCGCACGCTGTCGCTGCAGGTCCGCGATGACGGCAGGGGCGGGGTGCAGGCGGACGGCAACGGGCTCACGGGCATGCGCGAACGCGTGGCGGCGCTGCGCGGGTCGTTGCGGCTCCAGTCGCCGCGCGGGGAGGGCACCACCGTAGCGGTGCAGGTGCCGCTGCCTGCGGCCGGCAAGTTGCAGGCGAGCGCCGCCCCCACGGCCGTGGCGGCCGGGGCCGCTCTGCCCGCGCAGGCACTCGGCGAGGCGACGCCATGATCCGCATCGTGCTGGCCGAAGACCAGGCCATGGTGCGCGGCGCGTTGTCGGCGCTGCTCGGGCTGGAGCCGGACATCGAGGTGCTGGGCGCGGCCGCCGACGGCGAAGCGGCGTGGCGCATGCTGCAGCAGCTGCAGCCGGACATCCTGGTGACCGACATCGAAATGCCGGGGCTGTCAGGCCTGGAGCTGGCGCAGCGCATCGCGCGCCATGACCTGCCGATCAAGGTGGTGATCGTGACCACCTTCGCGCGTTCCGGATTCCTGCGCCGCGCACTGGATGCGGGCGTGTGCGGTTACCTCCTCAAGGACGCGCCGGCGGAGAAGCTGGCCGACGCGCTGCGCCAGGTGCAGCACGGGGGCCGTGCCATCGACCCGCAGCTGGCGCTGGACGCATGGTCGCAGGCTGACCCGCTCAACGACCGCGAACGCCAGGTGCTGCGCCTGTCCGGCGACGGCCGCTCGGCCAGCGAGATCGCCACCCAGCTGGGGCTGTCGCATGGCACCGTGCGCAATTACCTGTCCGAATGCATCGGCAAGCTCGGCGTCGCCAACCGCATCGAAGCCTATCGCCTGGCCCGGCAGAAAGGATGGTTGTAGCCACCAACAGTGGCTACAACCATCCGGTAGCACACGACCGTTGGTCGTGTGACGTTTCAATGGTCTTTCCTGCCCCTCGCCATCGCCTGGAACACCCCGTCCCTGCGCACCCACAGGTGGAACAGCGCCGCGCTCAAGTGCAGCACCACCGTGGCGAACAACACATATGCCAGCACGCTGTGCGCACCGCGCAGCGCCGCATACACCGCCACGTCGTGCGGCAGGATCGGCGGCAGCAGCACGCCCTTCCACATCTGGATCGGGTATCCGCCGGCCGACAGCATCGCCCAGCCCACCAGCGGCATCGCCAGCATCAACCCGTACAGCACCCAATGCGAGGCATGCGCCGCGAACACCTGCCACGCCGGCAGGTCGGCCGGCAGCGGCGGCGGCCGGTGGCGAAGGCGGTTGACCAGGCGCACCACCGCCAGCAGCAGGATCGCAATCCCCAGCGGCCGGTGCAGGTCCACCAGCATCGGCCGCCAGTGCAGCGAGGCCACCATGGTCACGCCCACGAACAGCATGGTCAGGATCAGTACGGCCATCAGCCAGTGCAGCACCCGTGCGGTGAGGTTGAAGTGCCCGATATCGCGGCTCATCGCGCTTTCTCCCCGGCGGCCGCGTCGGTCGCCTTGCCGCTGGCCACTTCGCGCTCGCGGCGATTGAACGATTCGGAATACACCGCCGAGCGGGCCGCCAGGATCGGGTCATCGGTACCGGCGATGCCACTGGGCAGGATCAGCGGATCGAAGTTCACGTTGTTGCAGGCGCCGCCGGCCTGCGGCTGCATCGCGGTGAGGCTGAGCGTGCCGGCCTTTACCCGGCGCCGGTCGCCGGGCCAGGCAATGGAGGGATCGTTGATGTCATCGCCGTCGCCGGCCAGCGTCACCCACATGTCCCAGCGCACCGGTCCCTGTGCCAGCCGCTGTGCGAATTCGTCGGCCAGGTAATCCAGCCCCGCCTGTGCCCGCTGTTCGCCGCTCATTGCTTCGAAGGCCCCCTGGGGACGCAGGCTCCAGCGGACCGCGTGCTCGCTGCCGTCGGTGGCGATGAAGCGGAAGCTGTTCACCCCGTTGTAGTCGGTGTTGGCCCAGCTGGTCGACCACGGCGCGGTCTTGGCCCACTCGCCGAACGCGCGCGCGGACGGGTACTTCGCGGCGATGGCCGCCATCTTTGCCGGGTCCGGCTTACCGGTGGCCGGGTCGGGAATGCCGGCCCGGGTCTGTTCCAGGAACGCCTCGGTGGTGGGCACGGCGAAGAACGGGAAGCTGTTCATCGCGGTGCGCCATTCCTGGCCGTCGTCGGTCACCAGCTGCAGCGCCATGCTGCGTACCCGCGCGCTGGCGTCGGCCCCATGCGGGTCGCCGCCGCCGATCGACAGCCGACCCAGCACCGGCACCTGCTGCTGGCGGAACACCCGTGCCGAACTCAGCGCGGCGCCGTCCGGCGAGCCCTGGAAGGTGCCGCTGACGCACACGCCCTTGCTGTGTGCACGGCGGAAGCCGGGGTGGTTGGCGCCGGTAGCCTCAATGGTGTCGGTGAACGTCTGCGCGGTGGTGCGGTCGCGGCCCAGCCAGCCCGCCAGCCAGGCGAAGGCCAGCACCACCGCACCGGCGATCAATGCGATCAGTGCGATCCACAGCAGCGGCGAATGGGGCGGGCGCGGGGCATCCGGCTCGCGGCCGGCGCGGGTGTAGCGGAAGAGCGACATGGGCCGTTACCTGCCTTCTCGAACGTGAGCGGGGTGGGTGGCGCCCATGGTCGCAGAACCCCTGCCACGCGGATATTCACATTTTCGACAACCTTTAAACGACCAATCCCCGCCGGGGCGGGGATCTGTACGGTGCACGGCGGCCGGGCAGGGCCCGGCGCTACCTCAGGCGTACCGGCCCTTCAGCATCGTCCACGCCGAGCGCAACGCCAGCGCCTCGCCACCGGCGGGGCGGCCCGGGCGTTCGCCGTCGTTCCAGGCATACACGTCCAGGTGCGCCCATGCCTGGCCGTCGCCGATGAAGCGTTCCAGGTACAGCGCCGCGGTGACCGAGCCGGCCATGCGCGAACCGGCGTTGGCCAGGTCGGCAATGCCGCTGTGCAGGTAACGCAGGTACGGGCGCCACAACGGCATGCGCCAGACCGGGTCGCGGGTGCTTTCACCGGCCTGCAGCCACTGCTGGGCCAGCGTGTCGTTGTTGCTGAACAGCGCCGGCAGGTCCGGCCCCAGCGCAATGCGCGCCGCACCGGTGAGGGTGGCGAAGTCCAGCACGATGTCCGGCGTCTGCTCGCTGGCATAGGTAAGGGCATCGCACAGCACCAGCCGACCTTCGGCGTCGGTGTTGTCGATTTCGATGCTCAGGCCCTTGCGGGTGGCGATGACTTCGCCGGGGCGGAACGCGTCCGGCCCGATCGCGTTTTCCACCGCGGCAATCAACAGGGTCAGCTGCACCGGCAGTTCCTGCGCCATCACCAGCCCGGCCAGGGCCAGCGCATGTGCCGCGCCGCCCATGTCCTTCTTCATGTTGCGCATGCCGTCGGCCGGCTTGATGTCCAGCCCGCCGGTGTCGAAGCACACGCCCTTGCCCACCAGCGCAACCTTCGGATGGCCAGCCTGGCCCCAGCGCAGCGCGATCAGCCGCGGCGCGCGGTGCGAGGCACGGCCCACCGCGTGGATGGCCGGGAAGTTCTGCTCCAGCAGGGCATCACCGGTGATCACCTCGACCTGCGCACCGTGGGCGGCGGCCAGTTCGCGCGCGGCGTCTTCAAGCTGCTGCGGGCCCATGTCTTCGGTAGGGGTGTTGACCCAGTCGCGCACGCGCAGGCTGGCGGTGATCACATCGCGCACTTCGGCGGCCGGGCTGGCCACCAGCTGCGCCGGGGCGCGGTTGGGCTTGCGATAGCGGGCGAAGCGATAGCTGCCCAGGCCCCAGCCCAGGTGCAGCAGGGTTTCGATGTCGCCGGGAAGGGTAGTGGCCAGCTGCCAGACCGTGCCTTCGGGCAGCGCGAACGGCGCATGCGCATACGCATAGGCATCGCCGGGGTCGCCCACGCCGACGATGGCGCCGGCCAGGCCCTGTTCGCCCGGCAACAACACCACGCTGCCACCGCTGCCGTTGAAATGCTGCGCGTCCAGCCAGGCAACCAGGGAGGCGTCCTGCTGCGCGCGCCATGCCGCGAACTGCTCGCGTTCCATGACATGCAACGGCAGGGCCTTGGCCGAATCGGTGGTAAAGCCGGTGATCTGGGTCATGCGGGGTCGTGCTCCGTTCGTGGTCCGGCGTGCTGCGCCGATGCGTTCGCATCCAGCCAGTCGGCCAGCCCGGTCAGGGTGTCGAACTGCAGGTCGGGCTGCAGCGAAGGGTGGTGCCAGGTGTGTTCGACGCGGTTGATCCAGCAGCCGCGCAGGCCGGCCTGCATCGCGCCAACCACGTCCATCTCGACATGGTCGCCCACGTGCAGCACCTGCGCCGGGGGCACGCCCAGGCGTTCGCAGGCGGCATGGAAGATGCTGGCGGCCGGCTTGGCCGCACCATGTTCGCGCGAACCCAGCTGGAACACGAAGTGGTGGTCCAGCCCGATCCGGGCCAGGTCGGCGTTGCCGTTGCTGAGTGCGGCCACCGGCACCCGCGCGGCGATGCGGGCCAATGCGTCGATCGCATCGGGGTAGCACTCCACCTGGTTGCGCGCGGCGTAGAACGCCTCGTAGGCCGGTTCGAGCAGGGCCAGGTCGGCACCGCTCTTCTCCAGGGCCTCCTGCAGGGTCAACCGGCGCAGCGCGCTCAGGTCGTAGTGCAGGTGCGGGTTGTCGCGGAACGAGCGCTCGCGCAGCTCACGCATCGCCGCTACCGGGTACATCGCGGCAGTGGCGGGGCTGTGCTGGAGCATCCACTCGTGCAACACCTGGTCGATGCGGGCGCCGATGGGGGCGAACGGCCACAGCGTGTCGTCGAGGTCGAGGGTGATGGCTTGGACGGGGAAATTCACCCGCCCATTCTACGCCTGTGGGGGCAGCCACGCAGGGCGCGGGGCTACTCCAGCAGCTTGGCCCACCCCTGGGTGCCGTCCAGCCGTGCCAGCACCAGCTTGATGCAGACCAGCAGCGGTACCGACAGCAGCAGGCCCACCATCCCCCACAGCCAGCCGAACACCATCAGGGCCAGGATCAGGATCAGCGGCGAGATCGCCATCCGCCGCCCCAGCACGATCGGTGTCACGATCTGGCCTTCGATGGTATGCAGGGCCAGGTACCCGGCCGCCGGCAGCAGCGCCTTGAACGGGTCACTGAACTCCACAAAGCCCATCAGCAGCATCAGCGTCACCCCGATCAGCGGGCCCACGTAGGGCGCGAAGTTCAGCAGCGCAGCCACCGTGCCCCACAGCAGGGCTTCCTGCAGGCTGATCCCGAGCAGCAGCAACACCCCGGAAAACACCAGCCCTACCAGCGTATTGATCACGGTGATGGTAAGCACGTAGCGCGATACCTCGCGCTCGATCGAACGCAGGATGTCGGCGGTGAAGCGTTGCTGCTGGCGGCTGGGGAACAGGGCGATGGCGTGCTTCTGCAGGTTCTGCCCGTAAATCATGAAGAACAGGGTCAGCAGCACCACGGCCAGGACCGACGCGGCCAGCCGTGGCGCGCGGGTCAGCACCTTGTACGGATCATCCAGCTGGGTACGCACCACCTGTACCCGCCGGCTGCTTTCACCGCCAGCCACCCGAGCGAAGTTCTCTGCGGCCAGGTTGGCCTGCTGCACCGGCTTGGTCAGGTTCTGCACCTGGCGGGCCACCTTGCGCAGCTGCTGGGGGGCCTCCTGCGCCCAGTCCATCGCCGGTCCGATCAGCTGCACCCCCAGCGCGGCGGCACCGCTCAGTCCCACGCCGATCACCAGCACCGCACCCAGGAAGCGCGGAATCCACAGTCGGCCCAGGAAACGGATGATCGGATTGCCCACCAGCGCGAAGAACATCGCCAGCAGCACCGGCAGGATCACTTCCTGTGCGGCCCACAAGGTGAAACACACTGCCAGGAACGCCAGGACCACCAGCGACATCGGCGCGCGCGGACGCGGTGCGGGTGGCGCGGGTGCAACCAGGTCGGCGTCGGCAGGGGAGGGCGCAGGAACGCTCATGCAGGTCGCACGTTGAAGAGGAGACGCATTATTGGGTAACCCGGGTGCGTGCGGCGTGTGGAGTCGGTAGCGCCGGCCGTTGGCCGGCTTAGGGGTTACGGAGGGCCGGCCAACGGCCGGCGCTACCGGTCAGCGTTCGGAAACGTCGGTGGCCGCTTCGGCCGGTTGCGGCTGTGGCTGCGCCGCCTCCTGGGTGGCGGTGACGCGTGCGCGTGGCGTGGACAGGGGCGCGGCGGCAGGCGCTGCCGCCCGCACCGGTGCCGGTGCCACCGCCTCATCCACCTTGTCGGCCGCCTGCTCGGCCGTGTCGGCGGCTTCGCTGGCCTGCATGGAGGCAAACGCGGCCTGGGCGCTCGCCATCAGGTTGGACACCGAGCCGATCATCTGCAGCCAGCGTGCGCCATGGAATCGGGTCTTGCCCGGCTCCAGCTTGCCGGCGATGAAACCGCCCACCAGGCCCACGCTGACGATGCGCAGCGGCGTCCACCCCTCACGCCAGGCGTGGCTGAGGGTAAACCAGCTGCACTGGGTCTCATCGACCCGGATCGATACCACCTTCTCCGCGCGCTTGACGCGGTGACGCAGGGCTTCGAACTTCATGGCGAACGCTCCGTGCCTTCCGCCTGGGCTTCGGCATCGTCGTCGCTGGGCTCATCGAAGAGGCCCAGGCGTGCCAATTGGCGGCGGGTAGCATGCATGCCGGTATGGCGGAAGAAGAACGACACCCGCCAGATCGAATAGCCGGTGACCGCAAGGCTGATCAGCGAGGTGATCAGCAGCGACTGGAACCACGACAGGCCCCAACGCTGCATCAGCGCGATCAGGGTGCCGGCCAGCAGCAGCCAGGCCGAGGCGCCGAACACGATCGCCACCCCGCTCCAGGCCAACGCGCGGCCGAACGCACTGCGTGCCAACGCAAATTCAAAGGACGCCAGGCGACGCAGCGAACGCAGCGTGTGCTTGGCGGAATCAACGGTCGCGCGGCCGGCCTGGCCGACCTCGCGGATGCTTTCATCCAGGCGCGGCGCGCGCTGCCCGGCATCGCCCTCGGGTGGAGGCGTTGCCGCCCCACCGTCAGGCGTCGACTGTGCCTGGTCGCTCACGCCGACTTACTTGTCGCCGCCGCTGCGGGCCAGCTTGGCAATGATCCAGCCGGCCGCGAAGGCCACGCCGAACGAGGCCAGCGGGCGCTCGCGGATCAGCTCGGCGGCGCTGTCGACCAGGTCCTTGCCCTTGTCCATCAGCGCGTCGACCTGTTCCTTGGCAGCGGCACCGCCGAATTCAGCGGCGGCCAGGCCCGACAGGGCGGTGTCGGACAGCTCGGCCTTGACGTTGGCACGGCCGATGCGCAGCTCGTCGCCGGCTGCACCGGTGGCGCCCTTGATCGCACCGCCGGCGGCGCTGGCGGCCGACTTCAGGTGCGAGCCGGCTTCGCCCAGGTGTTCCTTGAGGTTTTCGGTGTTGGTGGGGCTCATTGTGTGTCTCCGTTAGGCAAGCGATGGGGAAGGTGACCGCGGAGGAACCCGTCGGCAACGAACACAAGGTAATAGCACCGGCCGGGTGTAGAGGGTGTCAGCTGGCGTGATCCGCACGCGAAGGCGGGCTGACCGGTTCAGCGCATCACCAGGTCGCCGCGCGCGTTGCCGCGCACGATCCGCAGGACCAGCTGCTGCGGAGGATTCTGGAAGTTGGCGCGCCAGCTGGCCAGGTCGGCGAATTCACCCACGCTCGCCTGGACGATCAGGTCGCCCGCGGCCAGGCCGGACTGCGCCGCGCGGCTGCCGCGCTTGACCTCGCTGACCATGACCCCGCCGTCGCCGGCCTGGCGCAGCGTCTCGGGCAGGTCGACGAAGGTGGCACCGGCCAGGCGCGGGTCCAGCGATTCGCCGGCGACCGCGCGGGCCTGTTCCTTCAGCGTGGCCTTGAGCTGCAGCGCCTTGCCGTCGCGGCGCACGTCCAGGTCCAGCGCGCTGCCTACCGGCTGCAGCCCTTCCACGTTGTGCAGCGCCTGCGCGCTGTCCACCCGCTGGCCATTGGCAGCGACCACCACGTCGCCCGGCTTCAGGCCACCGGCCGCCGCACCCGACCCGGCCAGCACGCGGGTGACCAGCGCGCCACGCGCCTCGCTCAGGCCCAGGTTCTGGGCCAGCGACTGGGTGAGGTTCTGTGCCTCGATCCCCAGCGTGCCGCGAACGACCACCCCATGCTTGACCAGCTGGTCCACCACGTCGCGGGCCAGGTTGGTGGGGATGGCCAGGCCCAGCCCGATGTTGCCGGCCATGCTGCCCTGCGGGTTGAAGCTGGCGGTATTGATGCCGACCAGCTGGCCCTGCAGGTTGACCAGCGCGCCGCCGGAATTGCCCGGGTTGATCGACGCGTCGGTCTGGATGAAGTTCTGGTAGCCCAGCCCGCGGATGCCGGTGCGGCCCACCGCCGAGACGATGCCCGAGGTCACCGTCTGGCTGAAACCGAACGGGTTGCCGATCGCCACCACGAAGTCGCCCACGCGCAGCTGGGCGCTGTCGCCCAGCGGCAGCGCAGTGAGCTTGTCGGCGGGAATGCGGATCAGCGCCACGTCGGTGTCGCGGTCCGACCCCAGGAACTCGGCCTTGACCGTGCGCCCGTCCGACAGGGTCACCTGCACGTCGTCGGCGTTGTCGATGACATGGTGGTTGGTGAGCACCAGGCCTTCGGCGGCGTCGATGATCACCCCCGAGCCCAGCGATTCGTTGATCCGCTCCTGCGGCACTTCCGGGAACAGGCGGCGGAAGAACGGGTCGTTGAAGTACGGGTTGCGCACCCGCACCACCTGCTTGGTGTTGACGCTGACCACCGCCGGCATCACCCGCTCCAGCATCGGTGCCAGCGATGGCAGCGGCTGTCCCGCCACCGACGCCGGCAACGCGGCCGTGGCCGGAATCGCCAGCGAGGCCGGGGCCGCCTCGGCGCGATTGTCCAGATGGGCGTTGATGGCAGAGGCGACGAAGCCACCGAAGGCGGCAGCAAGTGCGAGCGTAAGCAGGGTCGGAAGCGGTCGCATGGGAATCCGGGCGGGGTCAGGGAACGGGTATACGGTAATTCAAGCGCATCGAGTCTGTCCGGCATCGCCTGAAAACCGGATGAGCGGCGCCCGCCACATCCGGTCTTCGGCACGGCCGGTCCCCGGACGACCGTCGATAGCGCCCGTCGCCGCGGCAACGCATGGACGCCGAACGAAGAAACGCTCCGCCGCCCCACCGCAAATTCCCGCACGGCCAGCGCAGTTGTGCAGGAAATGGCAACAGAAACCTCGCACGGGTCGATCAATTTCAGACCCGCACCACCCGCCGCCGCGCACACGAAATGCGCCACGCGTGCATGCACGGGAAACACGCGCACCGCTGTTTTAAAGCGCTTTTCCACACCAGAACGGCATCCGCGTGCTGTCTTCGCCCCATCGCCCCAGCACATCCGCGCCTCACCGGCTGCGACTGGACCGTTCCACCCAGGACCGCGCCGGTATAGCATCGCCAGCGAAATCACTGACCAGGCCCCTCAGGAGGGCAACATGAGCAACGGAAATGGTGTGACCGCGACTTTGTCGCAGGGCGTCGACAGCGTGAAAGAGACTGCCGAAAGCGTGGGCGAAACCATCGCGCACACCGCTGAAGATGTGGTTGCCACGGTGAAGAAGACCGCCAAGCGCGCACGCAAGGCCGCCACCACGCAGGTGGCCAAGGTGACCAAGGCGGTCAAGAAGGCCGAGAAGACCGTCGCCAAGAAGGCCGACAAGGCCGCCAAGTCGGTGGGCAAGACCCTGGCCAGCGCCAAGAAGAAGCTGGAAGCGGCCAAGTCCAATGCCCAGGCCGAAGCGGCTGCACTGACCAGGAAGGTCGCCAAGAAGAAGGCCGCCGCCGAAAAGGCCGTGACCAAGACCACCAAGGCCGCCAAGAAGGTTGCCGGCAAGAAGGTCGCCACCGCCAAGAAGGCCGTGACCAAGAAGACCGCTGCGGCCAAGAAGGTCGCTGCCAAGAAGGTCGCAACTGCCAAAAAGGCTGTCGCCCGCAAGTCGGCCACCGCCAAGAAGGCCGTGACCAAGAAGACCGCGACCGCCAAAAAGGCTGTCGGCAAGAAGGTTGCTACCGCAAAGAAGGCCGTTGCCAAGAAGTCGGCCACCGCCCGCAAGGTTGCTGGCAAGAAGACCGTGGCCGCCCGTAAGACGGTTGGCAAGAAGGTCGCCACCGCCAAGAAGGCCGTAGCCCGCAAGTCGGCTGCCACCAAGAAGGTCGTTGGCAAGAAGACCGCTACCGCCCGCAAGACGGTCGGCAAGAAGGTCGCCGTCGCCAAGAAGACCGTTGCCCGCAAGTCGGCAGCCACCAGGAAGGCCGTCGGCAAGAAGACGGCCGTGGCCAGGAAGGCCGTCGCCCGCAAGGCCGCCCCGGCCAAGCGCGCCGCCAAGACCGTGGCCCGCAAGGCCCCGGCCAAGCGCGCCCGCAAGTAAGTGCGTCAGCACGGCGCCTGCCCCCGGGCGGGCGCCGTGTGCACCCCCTCGACACGCCGCACCGACGCGGTGTCCGGTAGAACGCAGGGCCATTCCAGCCATCATGGCGGGGAGTCTGCACACCGATGCGCAACCTGGACTTCAGTTCCTGGCAGGCCATGCTCTCGACCCTGGTCGGGTTGGCTGTCATCACCCTGATCGGCGTGGGTATCCGCCTGGTCTTCATGCAGACCCTGCAACAACGCCGCGAGCGCGAAAACCGCCAGATCAACGAGCGGCTGCGGACCTTGATTGCCGCGTACAAGACCCTGGGCGGGTCATTCACCGGTGCGCTGCATGTGGACCCGCGCCACCTGCGCGACCTGCGCCAGGCGCCCGCCGGAAGCGACGATGCCCTGGCATTGCCCCTCAGCAGCGGCAGCGACCGTGCCCGCCGGATCCGGGATGCAGTGGAAGCGGCGTTGTCGGACATCGTGCTGCTGGGCACCGACGAGCAGGTGCGGCTGGCCGCGCATGCCGCCAATGAACTGGCCGAAGGCCGCGCCGTACCCACCGCCGAACTGGTGGTGTCGCTGCGCGACTTCATCCGGGAAGCGCTGGACCTGGCGCCCATTCCCACCAGCGTAACCATCCCGCGCCAAGGCCCGACCCGGCCGACTGCCGGCGGTGCGCGCGGCAAAACCGACCCGGGCGAGCGCGGCGGAAAGGGCGGCGGCGGTGGCATGGGCGGCATGGGAGGTGGCATGGGCATGGGCGTCCACCGCCTGGACGACGACGGCAGCCAGACCCGGTAACCCGGTCGGGTGGCTGCGCGCGTCGTCGTTGCCGGGCCGCCGCCTATTGCTTGCCGTGCAGTTCCACGATCGGCACGAAGCCGGCGTAGATCATGCGCTTGCCGTCGAACGGCATCGGATTGTTGGCCGGATCCATGCGCGGATCCTTCATCATCTTCTCCATGCCCGCGTCGCGCGTGGCCTTGTCCGGCCACTCGATCCAGGAGAACACGATGGTTTCACCGTCCTTGGCCTCCACCGCGCGGTAGAAATCGGTCTGCTTGCCGTGGGTGACATCGTCGCCCCAGCACTCCACTACGCGCGTGGCGCCGAACTCGATGAACACCGAATCGCCTTCATTGGCGTGTTTGATGAATTTTTCTTTGTTGGCGGTGGGTACGGCCAGGACGAAACCGTCGATATAGGACATCTGCAGCCTCCGGTCACCGGTGCACCAGAATGGGCACCTTCACTAGGTAAGACGCGTGGGCGTGGGGGAAATCGACAATGCGCCGCGCGTCCGTCAGATCCGGTGACGGCCACGTGTACATGCGGTGTCAACGCGGAAAATCAATCAGTTGCACGTCGGGACGCAGACCTGGAAGCGCGTCAGGGTAAGAAAAACCCTAATCACAGTGAGGAACATCCTGATGTTTACCGGTCCGGGTTCAGCCCACTATGCGAAAGCCGGGCAGGGCCTTCCCCAAGAGACCTGCGGTGTGACGCCCCAGCTGCGTCAGCCGGTGCAATACGGAAGATGGGCGCGTTAGCCGACTACTCCCCAAGAGCGGCTTCCCCAACGCGCGACGCCCCGCCGAGGGTATCGTCGTGACCAGATTCCTTTCTCGACTGCCGCACCGTTCTGGTCGGTGTCCTTCCTGGATTCGCCCGTCGCGACACGCCATGCGTGTCTCCCCGCGGTAATCGCTCGTCCACGGATCGCGCAGGACACGCAGGGCGTGTGCCTACGTCACGCGGTGTGCACGGCGGCGCATTGCATTGCGCGCGTATGACATGCGCCTACTGAATGGTTGCCGAAAATGCGCGGAGTCGAAAGCGGCTGACTTCAGGGCGCGTTGTGTCGAATAACGGAGAATTTACATTCCCGATGCAGAAGCCGCTTGCGCCACTGCACGAACGAACAAGAAAAAGGTGTACCCCCATGAAGACTTCCCTGATTGCCCTGGCGCTGGCCGCCGCTCTGCCGTTCGCCGCTTCCGCTGCCGAAGGCCTTTCCTACAATTACGCCGAAGGCGATTACGTCAAGACCGATGCCGATGGTGGCAAGGCTGACGGTTGGGGTGTGAAGGGTTCCTACGGTTTCCTGCCGAACTTCCATGCATTTGGTGAGTACAACCAGCAGAAGACCGACATCGGCGACTTCAAGATCGACCAGTGGCGCGTGGGTGTGGGTTACAACCACGAAATCGCCACCAGCACCGACTTCGTGGGCCGCGTCGCCTACAACAAGTACGACCCGAAGGAAGGCCTGGACTTCAACGGCTACAGCGCTGAAGCCGGTATCCGTACCGCGTTCGGCCAGCACGCCGAAGTCTATGCCATGGCCGGTTATGAGGATTACAGCAAGAAGCACGGCATCAACCCGGACGGCGAGTTTTACGGTCGCCTCGGTGGCCAGGTGAAGTTGAACCAGAACTGGGGCATCAACGGCGACATCAAGATGAATCGCCACGGTGACAAGGAATGGTCGGTCGGCCCGCGCTTCAGCTGGTAAGCGGCGTCTGATCGCGCCGCTGCGCGCCTGGCTGGCGCAGCGACAAGGGCCCGGCACATTGCCGGGCCTTTTTTGTGGCCGCGAAAGGCGTACCGACCAACGGTCGGCACCTACCACCCTACCGGCAGGCGGGCACCGTTGGCCGCACATGCGCAGCAACCGGTAGGCGGCCACCGTTGGTGGTCGCGCACGCGCAGCAACCGGTTGGCGGCCACCGTTGGTGGTCGCGCACGCGCAGCAACCGGCGGGCGGCCACCGTAGGTGGTCGCACACGTGCAGCAACCGGCGGGTGGGTACCGTTGTTGGTCGCACACGTGCAGCAACCGGTAGGCGGCCACCGTTGGTGGTCGCGCACGTGCAGCAACCGGTAGGCGGCCACCGTTGGTGGTCGCGCACGCGCAGCAACCGGCGGGCGGTCCCCCGCGGGTGGTCGCGCACGTGCACCAACCGGTAGGCGGCCACCGTTGGTGGTCGCGCGCCCGCAGGCGATAATGCCTACGCCCTCCTGGAGAACCCGATGTCCCAGCCGACCCCACTGCAACACCCCCGCGTCGGCTGTGGCGCCGTCATCCAGCGCGCCGATGGGGCCGTCCTGCTGGTCAAGCGCGGGCGTCCGCCCGAGCAGGGCCACTGGGGCCTGCCCGGCGGCAAGGTCGATTGGATGGAGAGGGTGGAAGACACGGTGGTGCGCGAAGTGCGGGAAGAGACCGGCCTGCGCATCGCGTTGGAGCGGCTGCTCTGCGTGGTGGACCACTTCGAACCGGCGCTGGGCCAGCACTGGGTGGCACCGGTCTACCTGGCGCGCACGCTGGACGACACGCCGGCCGCATCGCCTGAACCCGACGCAATCCTGGCCGTGGACTGGTTTGCGCCCGACGCATTGCCCGCCCCCCTGACCCGCTCGGCCACTGAAGGCCTGGCGCGGCTCGCCGAGCCGCGCTGAACCACGCGCGTTATCGCCGCGCGGCGACCGCCGCAATGCCAACCAGCGCCATACGGGACGGCGATCATTCCCCCTGGTACTGCTTCTCTTCCACCAGCTGCGAACCGGCAATCCGGTTGATCTCGTTCTTCACCTTCACCCGCTCGCCGTTGGTGCCATACACCCCCCGCGCCAGCTGGATGAACTGATCATCGAACACCTGTGCCGCTTCCTTGTCGCGCAGCTGGTCCTGGATCTCCCACATCCGCACGTTGATGTCCTTGAGCTGTGCCTTGAGCGGCTCCAGCCCCGGCTGTGCGGCCAGCAGGTCCTGCCACAGCGGCAGCAGGCCATCCAGTTCGGTGCGGACATTGGCCACCTTGCCCGCATCGGTGATGCGTTCGGCCTTGATTTCCAGGATGGTGATCTTGTCGATCAGCTCGCCAATCGATACCGGGGTCAGGATCGCGTCCACGCCATTCTCGCTGCAGGTCAGTCAGGATCGCCATGATAACGCGGCCCGTCCGTAGCGCCGGCCGTTGGCCGGCACGGCGGTGCAGGGACCCATGGGTTGGCAGGATTCCATTGCAGCTTTTACGCCGAATTTGCGCGGGTTGCGGCCGCACCGCATGGCCCCTTTACGCCCACCCTCACCACACTACGCACCTCAACGGCGCGGCCGTTTTATTGAGTGGTGGATGTGGTGGCACTACAGGAAACAGGGCGCAGCGTGCGCCGGATGGGGGGTCTGGTACTCGGCCTGGCGCTGAGCGGCGCGGCATCTGCCGCCGTGAGCGGCAACGCCACGTTGACCACCGACTACGTGTGGCGCGGCAGCTCGCAGACGCTGGAAGATCCCACCGTGCAGGCCGGCGTCAAGCTGGGCAGCGAATCAGGCTGGTACGCGTCGGTGTGGGGGTCGGGGGTGTCATTCGCACCGGACGTGGGCGCGCGCAGCGAGTTCGACATCGTGGCCGGGTGGGGTGGCCAACTCGCGCCCGACTGGGCGCTGGACGTCAACGTTACCCATTACCTGTACCCGTCCACCACCGTCGACCTGGACTGGACCGAGCTCAACAGCACCATCACCTGGAAGGAACGCTACTGGGTCAGCGTGGGGGTGTCCGACGATGCGTTGGCCAGCGGCACCACCGGCACCTACGCGCAGGTTGGCGCACGGCTGCCGCTGGGCGAGCAGTGGCGCATCGAAGGCGCGCTGGGCCAGTACTGGCTCGACAGCGCGTACGCCGAGGATTACCTGCACGGCCAGCTCAGCGCCATCTGGAAGGTCCACGGCCCGTGGGAGCTGCGCCTGACCGCCCACGACACCGACCGCGCCGCCAAGCGCCTGTTCGGCAGCAACGCCGGCTCCCGCGTTGAATTCGCGATCCAGACCACGTTCTGACGCGTGGCGACACGCCATGCGTGTCCAACGTATCACCGACCGAAAAAGGTTGAGCCACGCCCTGCGTGGCTCCCCCCCCTCACGCCCCGCGAACGCGCAGCGTCAACCCCTTCAGGAAGTTACGCAGCAGCTGATCGCCGCACGCGCGGAAATTCTTATGATCCGGCTGCCGGAACAACGCCGACAGCTCCGGCTTGGAGACCGGGAAGCCCGCGCTCTCGAAGATGGCATGCATGTCCACATCCTTCAGCTCGAAGGCCACCCGCAGCTTCTTCAACACCAGGTTGTTGGTGATGCGCTTTTCCACCGGGCGCAGCGGCTGGCTTTCATCGCGGCCGCGCATCTGCACGATCAGCCCGTCCAGGAAGTGCGCCAGCGTGCGGTCGTCGCAGGCCACGAAGCCTTCCTCGTTCTCCTTGCGCAGCCAACCGGGCACATCGGCCTTGTCGACCACGAAGGCCGGGTCGGCCAGGGCACAGATTTCCGCAATTTTTCCGTCGCTCAGGTCGAGCATGTAACGGATGCTGCGCAGTACATCGTTGTTGATCATGTGACGTCCAATACCGCCATCGCGGCTGCGTGGCTGGCCGCCATTTTACCCCCACCAGCGGCCGCGCCCCGAAACGGCCCGTATTGGCTGTCATCTGGCTGCCATGAAAGTGAAGCACAGTGCGCTCCTCGGCATCGACAGGCAGTGGAGCGGGCAATGCGCAGGTGGCAGGTTCTGGCGGGTGTGGGCATGGTGTGGCTGGCCGCAGCGGCCTGGGCCCAGGACCCGTATGTGGCGATCGAACAGCGCGTGGACCCGCAGCAGCTGGCCGAGGTAGGCCTTACCCCGTCCCAGCTGCAGACCCTGAACCGCCTGCTGCGCGAGGCCGACGCCCGCGCCCCGGCGCCCGCTCCGGTGGCTCCCGCGGCAGCCCCGGCACCGCTGCCCGGCGCACCCACCCCGGCCCCGATGTTCCCGGGCCTGGACGACGGCCCCATCCATGCCCGCGTTAGCGGCCAGGTCGACGGCTGGCAGCCGGGTACCGTGTTCACCCTGGACAACGGCCAGCAGTGGCAGGTGCTCAAAGGCGACATGAAGCTCAAGGCCAGCCGCAGCAACCCGCCCATCGTGGTGGTGCCGGGCATCGCCGGGCGCTGGTTCCTGCAGGTGGACGAAGACCTGCCCAAGGCCCGCGTGTTCCGCATCCGCTGAAGCCGCCAGCCCCGGCCAACATCATCGGGCGCGGGGTGCGAAAATAGCCGGGAATCCCACGGAGACCCGCGATGACCCGTACCGCCCTGATCACCGGCGCCACTTCCGGCTTTGGCGCCGCCGCCGTCCATCGTTTCGCCCAGGCCGGCTGGCGCGTCATCGCCACCGGGCGCCGTGCCGAACGGCTGCAGCCGCTGGTCGACGCTTACGGCCCTGAGCGCGTACATGCGGCGGTCTTCGACGTGCGCGACAACGCCGCCATGGAGGCGGCCCTGGCCGCGCTGCCGGCGGGTTTCGCCGACATCGACCTGCTGGTCAACAACGCCGGCCTGGCCCAGGGCACCGCCCCGGCCCAGAGCGCCTCGCTGGACGACTGGCGCACCATGATCGACACCAACGTCACCGCGCTGGTCACGCTCACCCACCGCCTGCTGCCGCAGCTGGTGGCGCGCAAGGGCGCCATCATCAACATCAGCTCGGTGGCCGGCGTGTACCCGTACCCGGGTGGCAACGCCTATGGCGGGACCAAGGCCTTCGTCAGCCAGTTCTCGCTGGGCCTGCGTTCGGACCTGCACGGCACCGGCGTGCGCGTGACCACCATCGAACCGGGCATGGCCGAAACCGAATTCACCCTGGTCCGCACCCACGGCAACCAGGCCGCCTCGGACACGCTCTACACCGGCGCCAACCCGATGACCGCCGACGACATCGCCGAACAGATCCTGTGGGTGGCCAACCTGCCGGCGCACCTCAACATCAACCGCCTGGAAGTGATGCCGGTCAGCCAGTCGTTTGCCGGCTTCCAGGTCGCGCGCGACTGAACGCTGCCGTCGCGTACCGCAACGCTGCCGCCGCCTCACCGCAACGATGCCGTCGCCCACCGCAACGATGCTGCCCCCCACCGCAATGATGCCGCCGCCCACGGCAATGATGCCGCCGCCCGGTAGAGCCGACTGTCAGTCGGCTGCTCTTCGCGACCCAACACAGACAAAAATGCCCCGCGGTGCGGGGCATTTTTGTGGAGCAGCCGACTGACAGTCGGCTCTACCTGTCGGCTCTACCTGCCGGCGCTACTGCGCCTTGATCGCCATCGCCTGCAACCCGGTGCCGTCCAGCTTCTGCTTGGCTTCGGCCAGCTCGCCGGCGGTGCCGTACGGGCCCATGCGCACGCGGTATACGGTCTTGCCGTTGATCTGCGCCGATTCCACCCGCGCCGCCAAGCCGATCATGGCCAGCTTGGCCTTGGTGGCTTCGGCATCGCCCGATGCTCCGAAGGCGCCGGCCTGCAGGATGTAACGCACGTTGTTCGCCGGCTCTGCTGCCGCCGTCGCCGGAGCAGCCGCAGCAGTGGCCTCCGGCTTGGGCGCGGCCTCAGCCGCAACCGGCTTCGGCTGTGCAGCGGCGGCTGCAGGGCGCTCGGCCACCGGCGCCGGCAACGGGGCCGGTGCAGTGGTGGCGGCGGCTGCGGTAGCCGTTGCCGTGGTAGGCGCCGGCGTGGCTGCCGGAACCGGGCGACCTTCCAGTGCGGCCTGCGCGCGCTGCGCTTCGGCCTTGGCACGGCGCTGGTCTTCGGCGCGCGCGCTGGCGGCCAGCTCCGCATCCGACATTTCCACTTCCTTGCCGGGCAGCAGGGTGTAGAAGTCGTACTGCGTGGTGGCCGGCTTGGCCGGTTCGGCAGGCTTGGCGGCCGCACCCGGCTTGGGCAGTTCAGCGCCCACGTCGGTGTCCGCGTCGCTGACCGGGGCCGGCTGCGCGTTCGGGTCCGGCTGCGGGCCTACCCGCAGGAAGCCGTCGCCATCGTTCTTGAACAGGTTCGGTGCCGCCAGGAACACCACGGCGGCAATCGCCACGCCAGCCACCAGCCACACCCATCCGGGCGTGCCTTGGCTGGTATTGCGTCGGGCCTGGGTTTTGCCGCGTCGTGCTGCCATTTACCGCTTCTCCACTGCTTACATTTTTTCCGGGGCGGACACGCCCAGGATGTTCAGACCATTGGCCAGCACCTGGCGCGCCGCGCAGGCCAGCGTGAGCTTGGCATTGCGTTCGGCTTCGTCAGCCACCAGCACCTGCGTGCTGTGATACCACGTGTGGAACGCGTGCGCCAATTCACGCAGGTACTGCGCGATCAGGTGCGGTTCCAGCGCGATGCCGGCCGCTTCCACCACTTCCGGGAAGCGCGACATTTCCACCATCAGCCACAGCGAGGGTTCGTCGGTCAGCGTCGACAGCCCGGTCAGGCCCTCGGCCGGGGTGTACGACAGCCCCTTCTCCTGTGCCTGGCGCAGCAGGCTGCACACGCGGGCGTGCGCATACTGCACGTAGAAGACCGGATTGTCATTGCTCTGCTGGCGGGCAAGGTCGATATCGAAGGTCAGCTGCGAATCGGGCTTGCGCGCGATCAGGAACCAGCGGGTCGCATCGCGCCCGGCTTCCTCGATCAGGTCGCGCAGGGTCAGGTAGCTGCCGGCCCGCTTGGACAGCTTCACTTCCTCGCCGCCGCGCATCACCGTCACCATCTGGTGCAGCACGTATTCCGGCCAGCCCTTGGGAATGCCCACGTCCAGCGCCTGCAGGCCGGCGCGCACGCGCGCCAGCGAACCGTGGTGGTCCGCGCCCAGCTCGGTGATGGCGCGCTCATAGCCGCGCTGCCACTTGCTCAGGTGGTAGGCCACGTCCGGCAGGAAATAGGTGTAGGTGCCGTCGGACTTGCGCATCACGCGGTCCTTGTCGTCACCGAAGTCGGTCGAGCGCAGCCACAGCGCGCCGCCTTCCTCATAGGTGTGGCCGGCCGCGTTGAGCTGGGCCACGGTTTCTTCGACCTTGCCGTCCTTGTACAGCGAGCTCTCCAGGAAGTAGATGTCGAAATCCACTCCGAAGGCGGCCAGGTCCTGGTTCTGCTCGTTGCGCAGGTAAGCCACGGCGAAGCGGCGGATCGCGTCCAGGTTGTCCGGGTCGCGCTCGCCCACCACCGAATGGCCTTCCAGCTCCACGGTGGCGCCGGCCAGGTAGGCCTTGGCCACGTCCTCGATGTAGTCACCCCGGTAGCCGCCTTCCGGCCAGCCGGCGTCATCCGGCTTGATGCCCTTGGCGCGGGCCTGGGTGGACAGGGCCAGGTTCTCGATCTGCACGCCGGCGTCGTTGTAGTAGAACTCGCGCTTGGCGTTCCAGCCGTTCACTTCCAGCAGGCGGGCCAGGCTGTCGCCGATCGCCGCCGCGCGGCCGTGGCCCACGTGCAGGGGGCCGGTCGGGTTGGCCGACACGTACTCCACGCCCACGGTACGGCCATTGCCACTCAGGTTGTGGCCGTAATCGGCCCCTTCCTTGAGCACGCTGGCCGCTTCACGCTGGTAGGCGCTGGGGGCGAGGTGGAAATTGATGAAGCCGGGGCCGGCGATCTCGACGCGCAGCACATCGTCGCTCTTGGGCAGGGCGTCCAACAGGGCCTGGGCCAGGGCGCGCGGGTTGCTGCGCGCCGGCTTGGCCAGCAGCATGGCGGCATTGGTGGCGAAATCACCGTGTTCACGGGTCTTCGGGCGTTCCACCACGAATTCCGGGGTCAGGGTGTCGGCCGGCAGCGTGCCATTGGCACGCAGCGCTTCGATGCCCTGGCTGATCAGGGCGCGGAGGAGATTTTTCACAAGGCCTGCTTTGAAGACTGGAGCGGCGGAATCGGTAATTTTAGCCCAGAAGCTGCCCCGATCCATTGAACCGGGGCACAGCGGGGGTCGGCGGCGGGTCTCCGGACAGCGCTGGAGCCCTTGCGGGGCGGGCAATCCGGCTGAGCGGGCCGTTCAGCTGTGGGGAAATGGGCCGCGCCGGAGCCAACCGCGCTCGGCCATGGAGACCGGCGGGCCGTCGCCCACGACGATGTGGTCGACCAGCCGGACGCCCACCAGCTCAAGGGCCTGTTGAAGCTGGTCGGTGATCTCACGATCCGCCCGCGAGGGTTCGGGCCGGCCGGAAGGGTGGTTGTGGCTGACGATGACCGCCGCTGCGTTGTGCAGCAGTGCCCGCCGGACCACTTCCCTCGGGTAGACGGCCGCGGCGTCGATGGTGCCGGTGAACAGTTCCTCATACGCCAGGGTCCGGTTGCGGGTGTCCATGAACAGCGCGGCGAAAACCTCCTGCGGCCGTGCGCGCAATCGCATCTTGAAGTAACGCCCGGCCGAGCCGGGATCGCAGATGCTCTCGCCGCGCACGAGATCGGCCAGGAGATGGCGGCTGGCCAGCTCCAGCGCAGCGACGAGTTTGCAGGCGCGGGCAGGCCCGAGGGCTGGCAGCTTCCTCAGCCCGGTGGCATCCATGTCCATGAGCCTGCGCAGAGGGCCGTGCTCCTCAAGCAGGCGGCGCGAACTCTGCACTGCATCCATGCCGCTGCAGCCGCTGCCAATGAACAGCGCCAGCAGTTCCGAATCAGAAAGTGCCTCGGGCCCAAGCCGCAGCAGCTTCTCGCGGGGTCGGTCGCTCTCGGGCCAGTGTTTGATTGCCATGCAGGCAGTGTCAGGGCATATGCGATGAGGGGGCATCGGGAACCACCGCGTGGCCGCGTGGGAAAGCGTCCTGCATCGGGCGAGCCGCTACCCGAGTGAATGCTCATCGTCCTCACGAAGGAAGGGCTTCATTGCTTCAACGTCTGCTTGCCCTCATTCACCATCTTGAAGAATGCGCTGTGCTTAACGACCCGGCCGAGGTGTATCGCGAGGCGGAGCGATTCCGTCATGGCAATGACGTCGGCAAAGACCCGTCGGCCGCGGAACAGGACGTAGCGCCCACGCATCACACACTCAACCGGACCCAGCGACGTTGTGGCGTGGTGAGAGAACGGCGATGGATGCTCTGGCTGCCAAGAAGCGGATCCACTTCGGCATTGCCGTACAACGTTGCATTGCTCGGCCGGTGGTCGCCGCCTCTGGCCCGGGCACTGCAGATTACTCTGCCTGATCACGTTGCTTCCGACGCTTCGTATCTTTATGGGTCTCGACCATCGTCCAGGCCGCGACCCCAAGGGCGACAAGGGCGATCACAACGGTTGATGCAACAAGAATGGTTGTCATGAAACGGGCTCCGGGAGGGGAGGTTGGATCTTTGAGATCCGATTGAACAGGGCATAGCTGAAGCCAAGTGAGGCGAGCGCGGTGATCGCAACGCACTGCATGATGGCCTGCGGCTCGATGGAATCGCCTCCGATCAAGGTCAGACAGAAGAGAACGCCGTGAATCGCGATCAAGAACGCGGACGTGCCGTTCTGTGCTGTCTTCCATGGACGGTCAACGTTTGCGAGGTGCTCGATTTCATTGATGTTGGAAATGAGAAGTACAAGCCCGAATGCGATGAATTCCTGTGGCGCGAAGGGCTCGATGCTGCCTTCCTTGGTCACGAGCCAGATGAGGAACCGCGAGAAGATCGGAATCAACCCGACCAGGACGGTGTACGCAAGCCACTTGCTCTTTGCTATCGCCATCTGCCGCTCCTCGGCTCGACCTTGCGCGCTCGCTTGTGGCGCGAAGTCTAGGAGTCAGATGACGGCGAGGTTGAAGACTGCGTCCCAGTTCTGGAAGAACCTATCGCCTGGAGGTAGTGAGTGTCGTAAGTGACTTCGTTGGATATGCCGTCAACGTCAGCAGACAGAAGCGCTTCGAGCGCACAAGAAGGCCGGTGATTGACGTTCACGCGGCCTGATGACGACCGCGACCTCAGGCAGTCAGTCTGAAATAGCGTGCACTCATCCGCCCCACCACCTCCGCCACAGCCTCCACGCTCGGCGGGTGTTCGGCGGACATCGACAGGAACACCTCCTCGCGGCATGGCATCGCTTCACCTTCCAGTTGCGAAAAACTGATGCGCAGGGTTTCCCAGGACACCCTGTCCGGCTGCACCGTCACCACGCCGCTGCGGCTGACCCAGTCCTTGGTCTTGGACAGGAACAGGGAGCGCAGCGCGTCGGTGTAGTCGGCATACAGCCGCTGCGGCGGAATGTCCGGGTGGGCGCCGCTGGCCAGATGCTCGAAGAGTGCCTTGTTGTACGTGCAGAACCATGCCGGGCGCTGCCACGCCGAGGGATGGTTCATCGCCTGCCGCGCGCGGGCCCACGACTCGGCCTGCGCGGCACCCATCGGCTTCGACTGGTTCCTGGGCGGCTTGCTCGTGCGGCCACTGGTGGCCAATGCTGCCACCTGCGCCTCGAACCCGGTTCCCTTGAACCGGCGCACATCCGCTTTCAACAACTTGCCCTGCGCCGAGAGGGCCTCGGCCAGCACCACCGCAACGTCCAGGTTGCCGGCATTCAAGGCCAGTGCAAGCGGCGTGCGGCCGCGCTCGTTGGTTGCGGCCGGGTCGACACCCCATTCCAGCAGCAGCCGGGTCACGGCCACCGGGTCGCCCATCCGGTGCCAGGTGGTGGAGATGCCGCCGCGGCTGGCCTTCAGTCCGTCCACGTCGCCGGCCGCATACATCAACGCGTTGGAGCCGGCCGGATTGACGACGTGCAGGTTGGCGCCCCGCGCTGCGAGGAAACGCAGCAAGGGCACGCTGCCCAGGTAGGCGGCGATCAGCAGCGGGGTGTACATCTGCCGATGGTCCATGGCCTCGATGCTGGTGCCGGCCTGCAGCAGGGCATCGATGGCCTGGAAGACAAGCTCGCTTTCGGCCGGGTCAGCGTCCGCATCGAACGCGGAATTGAAGACCTCGCCGCGCATGTCGCGCAGGCCGAGCACGGTGCAGACCGGCGAGTCCTTGGTCAGGCGCGGGTTGGCACCGGCGTCCAGCAGCAGGCGCAGCTTGGCCACGGCCCATGGCGACGGGCTGAAGATGAAGTCCCGGCACGTGGCCGACAGCGGGGTGGCGCCCCGACCGGCCGCCTTGTTCGGGTCGGCGCCCTTGGCAAGCAGCAGTGAGATCAGTGCCAGGTGCGCATCGAGGCGCCGCGCCACCGTCGCCTCGTCCGGTCCGTCATAGCGCAGCATGCTGTTGTTGCAGACCCAGTACAGGGCGCGCTCGTTATGGCCGAGGCGAAGGCGGTCCGGGTGGACGCCTGCCCTTACGCGCTGCTCGATCTCGGTAAAGGCTTCGTCGCAGGTACGGAACGGGTCAAGTACAACAGGGGACTTCGGCACGGGCAGTTTGCCATCCTTGATTGACTGGCTCCAATGCTACCAAGTGCGATTTCCGGGGCATTGGACGATGTGTCAAGTAACGTGTCTGTCGCCTCGTTCTCATGGCGTACCGGCTGCGCTCGACCCTCCTACGTGGGCCAGCGCCTGGCTCCGGTGCTCACGCCCCCAGCGGTCCCCTGATGACCAAAAACCCGCTCCTTATGCCCCTGGGGCATCAGCCCGGCACCCCCCATCGGGTAAGCTAATCGCCTCAGATCGACAGGAATTCCGCAGGTGGCTGACTCCCCCCAGGCTTCCCCGGCGCAGGCGCGCCCACTGGCAGGCCAGAAGCTGTTGTTGTGCGTGGGTGGCGGCATCGCGGCCTACAAGTCGCTGGAATTGGTGCGCCGCCTGCGCGACGCCGGGGCCCAGGTGCAGGTCGCCATGACCGCCGGCGCCCAGCAGTTCGTGACCCCGCTCAGCTTCCAGGCCCTGTCCGGGCAGCCCACCCGCACTACCCTGTGGGACAGCGCGGCCGAACAGGCCATGGGCCATATCGAGCTTGCGCGCTGGGCCGACCGCATCGTGGTCGCCCCGGCCACCGCCGACCTGCTGGCCCGGCTGGCCAACGGCCATGCCGATGACCTGGTCACCACCCTGTGCCTGGCCACCACCGCGCCGCTCACCGTGTGTCCGGCCATGAACCATCGCATGTGGCTGCACCCGGCGACCCAGGCCAACATCAGCCTGCTGCGCGAGCGCGGCGCCCAGGTGATCGGCCCGGAAGACGGCCCGCTGGCCGAAGGCGAATCCGGCCCCGGCCGGCTGAGCGAGCCGCACGCCATCGTGGCGGCGCTGGCGTCGGTGCAGGACCGTGCCGTGGCCGAGGCGGCACAGGAATTGAAGGGCCTGCGCGTGGTCATCAGCGCCGGCCCCACCTATGAAGACCTCGATCCGGTCCGCTACGTGGGCAACCGCAGCAGCGGCAAGATGGGCTATGCGCTGGCGGCCGCCGCCGTGCGCCAGGGCGCGCAGGTGGTGCTGGTCAGCGGCCCGGTGCACCTGGCCACCCCGGCCGGGGTGCAGCGGGTGGACGTGCGCTCGGCCGCGCAGATGCGCGATGCCGTGCTCGAGGCGTTGCCGGCCGACATCTATATAGGCGCGGCGGCGGTGTCCGATTACACCCCGCGCCAGATCGCACCACAGAAGCTGAAGAAGACCGCCGGCTCGCAGACGTTGACGCTTGAACTGGTGCGCACTGCCGACATCCTGGCCGAAGTGGCCGCGCAGACCAACGCGCTGAAGCTGGTGGTCGGGTTCGCCGCCGAAACCCACGACGTCGAGAAATACGCGCGGGGCAAGCTGGTCGACAAGCGGCTGGACCTGGTCATCGCCAACCAGGTCGGGATCAGCAACGGCGGCTTCGAAAGCGATGAAAATGCGGCCACGGCGTACTGGCAGGGCGGGGAACAGGTCTTCCCCGGCACCAGCAAGGCGCAGCTGGCCGAACAACTGTTGTCCCTGATTGCCCAGAGGTTGCACGCATGACCCAAGCCCCGTCCCTGCAGGCCCTGCAGGTGAAGCTGCTCGATCCGCGCTTCGGCGACACCTGGCCGCTGCCGGCCTACGCCACCGAAGCCAGCGCCGGCCTGGACCTGCGCGCCGCGCTGGAAACCGAGCTCACCCTGCAGCCGGGGGATACGGCGCTGATTCCCAGCGGCATCGCCATCCACATCGCCGACCCGAACCTGTGCGCGGTGGTGTTGCCGCGCTCCGGGCTGGGCCACCGCCACGGCATCGTGCTGGGCAACGGCACCGGCCTGATCGATGCCGATTACCAGGGGCCGCTGCTGATCAGCGCCTGGAACCGCGGCCGCGAGGCCTTCACGCTGCAGCCCGGTGACCGTATTGCACAGTTGGTCGTGTTGCCGATTGCACGCGTGGGGCTGCAGGTAGTGGATACTTTCACCGACAGCGCCAGGGGAACGGGTGGATTCGGCCATACCGGGGTGCGCTGACAGGGGGAACACGATGAGCAAGGCAAGGGCGGAAGGACAGCCGCGATCGACAGGCAAGCGTAACCAGCTGCTGCTGGTGGGGGCCCTGGTGCTGTTGGCGGCATGGTTTGCCTGGAGCGGCGTGCGCCAATGGCGGCAGGCGTCGGTAGGCCATGCCCTGGAAACCTCGCGCGACCAGATCGTGCAGGGCGTACAGGCCGCCCTTTCCGGGCAGACCGCGCAGCTGCGCACGCTGGTGAAGAGCGAACGGGTCAGCACCGCGCTGGCCGCCGGCGACGCCGACGCCACCGCGCTTGCGGTGCGTGAGGGCTGGCCGGGCACCGAAGAGGTGCAGGTATTCACCACCGACCTGGACTCGGCCTACGCCGACCCGAAGACCTTTGGCTACGCGCGCCTGGCGCTGCTGGAAGCGGCCATCGCCGGCGATACCGTCACCGCGCGCGTGGTACGCGACGCCGGTGGGCAGCGCCTGGGCCTTGCCGTGCCGGTGCAGCTGGGCAGCCGCGGGCCGGCGGTCATCTATGTGCGTCAGCCGCTCCTGCGCCTGACCGGCACCTTCGACCAGGTGCGGGTGCCGTCGGCCGGCTACCTCGCCTTGCGCCAGGGCGGCCACAACATCATCGAGCAGGGCGACACCACGCTGTCGCAGTCCGCCGAGGGCCTGGCCCGGCCGATCGGCAAGACCGGCCTGCGCCTGTCGGCGGCGGTACCGGACATCGAACCCGGTCCGCTGGGCCTGGGCGCGATTCCGTCCATCATCGTGGCGGCACTGCTGCTGGCCATCGCCGGCATGCTGCAGTTCGGCAAGGGCAAGGTGAAGCTGCCGCGCCGCCGCGCGGAGGTGGTGGAAGGCGAGCAGGGCCCGACCCTGCGCGAAAGCCTGGAATTGGATCCCGTTCTGGAGCCGACCGCCGCGGCGGGCAGCGATGCCGCGCCGCCGCCGCTGCCGGCCGGCCCGGGCAACGACGTACCCGACGCCATCTTCCGGGCCTACGACATCCGCGGCGTGGTCGGCCGCGAGCTCACCCCGCAGGTGGCCGTGCTGATCGGCCAGGCCATTGGGTCGGTGCTGCAGGTGCAGGGGCTGCGCGACATCGTGGTCGGCCGCGACGGCCGCCTGTCCGGGCCGGAACTCAGCGCCAGCCTGATCGAGGGCCTGCGCCGTGCCGGCTGCGATGTCATCGACATCGGCCTGGCCCCCACCCCGGTGGTGTACTTCGCCAGCTACCACCTGCGCGCGGGCAGCTGCGTGGCGGTGACCGGCAGCCACAACCCACCGGACTACAACGGCTTCAAGATCGTGGTCGGCGGTGAAACCCTGTCGGGCGATGCCATCACCGAGCTGTACCAGCGCATCCGCGACGGCCAGCTGCACGTGGCCGCCGAACCGGGCAGCCTGCAGCAGCGCGAGGTCAACGCCGATTACATCCAGCGCATCGCCGACGACGTGCAGCTGGACCGCCCGATCAAGGTGGTGGCCGATGCCGGCAACGGCGTGGCCGGCGAACTGGCCCAGCCGCTGCTGGAGGCGATCGGGGCCGAAGTCATTCCCTTGTACTGCGACGTGGATGGCACCTTCCCCAACCATCACCCCGACCCCAGCGATCCGGACAACCTGCAGGACCTGATCCAGACCGTGAAGCGCTTCGATGCGGACATCGGCCTGGCCTTCGACGGCGACGGCGACCGCCTGGGCGTGGTGACCCGGGAAGGCAACATCATCTACGCCGACCGCCTGCTGATGCTGTTCGCGGCCGACGTGCTGCAGCGCAATCCCGGCGCCCTGGTGATCTACGATGTGAAGTGCAGCGGCAAGTTGTCCGACTACGTGCTGCGCAACGGCGGCAGCCCGATGATGTGGAAGACCGGGCATTCGCTGATCAAGGCCAAGATGCGCGAAACCGACGCCGAGCTTGCCGGTGAGATGAGCGGGCACTTCTTCTTCAAGGAGCGCTGGTTCGGTTTCGACGATGGACTGTATGCAGCGTCGCGCCTGCTGGAAATCCTGGCCCAGCGGGAAGAAACCCCGTCCGAGGTGCTGGACGAGCTGCCTGACAGCGTGTCCACGCCGGAGCTGAAGGTGCCGGTGGAAGCGGGCACGCCGCATGCGCTGGTGTCGTTGTTCGTCTCGGCCGCGCAGGCGGAGGAGTCGGCGTTCTTCGGCGCGCGCCTGTCCACCATCGACGGCCTGCGAGCTGATTTCCCTGACGGCTGGGGCCTGCTGCGCGCGTCCAACACCACCCCGGTGCTGGTGCTGCGTTTCGAAGGCAACGACCAGGCCGCGCTGGAACGCATCAGGACGCTGTTCCGCGACCAGCTGCAGCCGCTGCTGCCCGGCGTGGACTTGGGCTTCTAGAAAGGCGTACCGACCAACGGTCGGTACCTACCCCGCAGTCAGGCAGCCAACGCCGATCACCGCTACGTATCGACCGTTGGTCGATACAACCGCAGTCAGGCAGCCAACGCCGATCACCGCTACGTATCGACCGTTGGTCGATACAACCGCACGCCGGCAGCCAACGCCGATCACGGTAGGTATCGACCGTTGGTCGATACAACCGCACGCCGACAGCCAACGCCGACATCACCGGTAGGTATCGACCGTTGGTCGATACAACCGCACGCCGACAGCCCACGCCGATCACCGGTAGGTATCGACCGTTGGTCGATACAACCGCACGCCGGCAGCCAGCGCCGACCTCACCGGTAGGTATCGACCGTTGGTCGATACAACCGCACGCCGGCAGCCAGCGCCGATCACCGGTACGTATCGACCGTTGGTCGATACAACCGCACCCCGGCAGCCAACGCCGACCAGGTAGGTATCGACCGTTGGTCGATACAACGCACCCCCCGGTCACCCCTTGAACCGCAACCCCACGCCCGGTTCGGTGAACAGGTAGCGCGAATCCAGCGCCGAATCCCCCAGCTTATGGCGCAGCTTGCCCACCAGGATGCGCAGGTAATGCGTGTCGTGCTGGTGGGTCGGCCCCCAGATCTCGGCCAGGATCTGCGGCTGGGTCACGACCCGGCCGGCATTGCGCAGCAGCAGCGACAGCAACGCATACTCCTTGCGGGTCAATGCCACCGTCGCCCCGTCCAGCCGCACCTCACGGCGCACCAGGTCGATATGCAGGTGGCCGTCATCGAACTGCGGCAACACCCCGTCGGCCGACACCGTGCGCGTGCGCAGCAGCGCACGCACCCGCGCCATCAATTCCTGCGTGCCAAACGGCTTGGTCACGTAGTCGTTGGCGCCGTTGTCCAGCGCCAGCACCTTCTCGGTTTCGCTGGCGCGCACGGTGAGCATGATGACCGGCACCTGGCTCCACTGGCGCAGCTCGGCCAGCACCTCATGGCCCTCCATGTCCGGCAGGCCGATATCCAGGATCACCAGGTCCGCGCCTTCACCCACCAGCTGTTCCAGCCCGTCCTGCCCGGTGGCGGCCTGCAGCACGCGGTAGCCCTGCGCGCGCAGGCTGATCTCGAGGAAGCGACGGATCTGCGCTTCGTCGTCGATCACCAGCACACGTGGCGGCGGCACACCGTGGGAGGGGTCAGGATTCGTCGTGGTCATCGGCAGGGTGGGGGTGCAGCAGGGGGAGCGTGATGCGGATCAGGGTACCGCGTCCGTCGCGGCCTGGCAGCGCCTGCACGCTGCCGCCGTGGGCGCCGACCATGCCCTGGGTGATGGTCAGCCCCAGTCCGGTGCCATGCCGGCCGCGGTCGCCGCGCTCCACGCTGTAGAACATGTCGAAGATCCGCGCGCGTTCCTCATCGGGAATGCCGGGGCCGGCGTCGAGCACGTCGATGCGCAGGTCGCCCTCCACCAGGCGCGCCTGCACCTCCACCGGCGCGCCGGGCGGGGAGAATTTGGCCGCATTCTCCATCACGTTGAACACCGCCTGCTCCACCAGCGCAGGGTGCACCCAGATCGGCGCCAGCGTGCCGGGAATGTCCAGCTGCAGCGTCACCCCCGGTTGATAGCGCTGCAGGCGGCGCGCGGCCGATCCCACCAGTTCGTCCACCCCGATCCAGTCGCGGTTGATCTTCAGGCCCTCGTGGCCCAGCCGGGTCATGTCCAGCAGGTTCTGGATATAGCGGTCCAGCCGCTCGCCCTCCACCAGGATCGTGTCGAGCAGGGCGCGGCGGTCGCTGGCGTCCATGGCATCGGCGTAGCTGGACAGGCTGTCGGCCGAGCCGATCATCGCCGCCAGCGGAGAACGCAGGTCGTGCGACACCGACGACAGCAGTGCCGAACGCAGGCGCTCGGTCTCGTTGCTCACGTGGGCCTTTTCCAGGTCGGCCACCAGCCGGGTACGCAACGCGGCCTGGGCGATGTCGTCCACCATCGCCTCGGCCAGCTGGCGCTGCTCGGGGGTCAGGCGCGGCGCGCTGCGCGGGAAGCGGATACCGGCCACGCCGATGGTGCGTTCGTCGCCGTCCAGCAGTGGCAGGAACCACCACTCCGCACCGGCCAGCGTGTCGGTGAAGCGTCCACTGGGCTGCCCGTGGCGCTGCGCCCAGTCGGCGGCGGCCAGGTCGGTGTCGCCGGGTGCGGCGCTGCCGCTGGTACTGGTGTCGGCGCCGATGCGCAGCCAGGCCGGCGCGTCCAGCGCCTGCTCGATGGCCTCGCGTCCGGCCTGCGCCACCTGTTCGTTGCTGGCCGCACGGGTCAGCTGACCGCCCAGCACCTGGCGCGCATTGGCGTGCCGGTTGGCGGCGCGCAGCGCCACCACCTGCATGCGCAGGCGCGAGGCCAGTCGCCCGGCCACCAGTGCCGCCACCAGGAACAGGAACACGGTGATCACGCCCTGGCGCGCGCTGATCGCGAAGGTGAAGCGCGGGGCGATGAAGAAGAAGTTGTAAGCCAGGAAACACAGTGCCGCGGCCATCACCGCCGCACTGGTGCGGCTGCGCGCGGCCACCACCACCACCGCCACGATGAACACCATCGACAGGTCGTACAGCCCCACCCAGCGCTCGGCCAGCAGGGCCACCAGGCACGCCAGCGCCGTGGCCACCAATGCCAGTACGGTATCGCGCCCGGTGCTCAGGGTCGGCATCGCCAGCCCATGGCGGCGTGCACGCGCACGCGCCTGCGGGGTACCGATGATGGTGATCTCGTAATGCGCGCCGCGCTGGATCAACTGTTGGGTCAGGGTGCGATTGAGCATGCGCGCGACCGGTCGTTCGCGGGTGCGCCCCAGCACCAGGGTGGACACGCTGTTGTGCGCGGCGTGGTCCAGCAGCGCGTCGGCGATGCTGGGCCCGTGCAGCAGTTCGGCCTCGCCCCCCAGCCGCCGCGCCAGCGCGAAGGCCGCATCGATCTCGCGGCGGGTGCTGTCGTCTTCGCGGCGGCGCTGCACCGTCACCACCGTCCACGGCGCGTCGCGGCGCTCGGCGATGCGCCGCCCCACCCGCACCAGGTACTCGCTCTGGCCGCCACCGTCGATCGCCACCAGCACCCGTCGCCGCAGCGGCAGGTTGCCTTCGCCACGTGCGGCGCGCGTTTCGCGCAGGCTGGTGTCCACCCGGTCGGCCGCCTCCTGCATCGCCAGCTCGCGCAGGGCGGTCAGGTTGGCCGGCGAGAAGAAGGCCTGCAGGGCCTGCGCGGCCTGCTCGGGCACGTACACCTTGCCCTGCTGCAGGCGCTCGATCAGCTCGCGCGGCGGCAGGTCCACCAGCACGATGTCATGCAGGCGGTCCAGCACCGCATCGGGCACGGTTTCGCTGACCCGTATCCCGGTGATGCGCATCACCACGTCATTCAGGCTTTCCAGGTGCTGGATGTTGATCGTGGTCCAGACGTCGATGCCGGCGTCCAGCAGCTCCACCACGTCCTGCCAGCGGCGCTCGTGGCGGCTGCCCGGCACATTGCGGTGGGCCAGCTCATCCACCAGCACCAGCGCCGGGCGCCGCGCCAGCACCGCATCCAGGTCCATTTCCTGCAGCGCATGCTGCTGGTACTCGCGCTGCAGCAGCGGCACCTGCGGCAGGCCATCCAGCAGGGCCGAGGTCTCGGCGCGGCCGTGGGTTTCCACCAGCCCCACCACCACGTCCACGCCGCGGCGCAGCTGCTCGTGCGCGCGCCCGAGCATGCTGTAAGTCTTGCCCACGCCGGGAGCGGCGCCCAGGAACACGGTGAGCTTGCCGCCGGCCTCGCGCTGCAGGCTCTCCACCAGCGCGTCGGCCTGTCGGGTGCGGGAGTCGGTCATGGGGGCAGAGTGTGCGCCGTTCGGTGGCAAGGCGACATCATCGCGCAGTCGTCTCCGTCGCAGCGGCTGTCGCCTGGCTGTTCTTCAACCCGTCCAGGGCCATGTTCAACGTCATCACGTTCACCCGCGGCTGCCCGAACACGCCCCACTGCGGGCCCTGCGTATGCGCCTGCACCAGGGCCTGCACCTCCTCCACGCCCAGCCCGCGGTTGCCCGCCACGCGCTTGACCTGCACGGCCGCGGCGGCCGGCGACAGCTCCGGATCCATGCCCGCGCCGGACTGGGTCACCAGGTCGCCCGGCACGTCGTCCACGGCGACGCCTTCGCGCGCTGCCACGGTGCGGGCAGCGTCGGCGACGCGTTCCTGCAGGGCAGGGTTGCTGCGCGCCAGGTTGCTGCCGGCGGCGGCCATCGGGTCGTAGTTGGCCGCCGACGGGCGCGCCTGGAAATAGCCATCGCCCACGAACGGCTGCGCCACCAGCTGCGAACCCCGGACCTGCCCGTGGTGCAGCAGCAGGCTGCCCTGGGCCTGGGCCGGAAACAACGCCGCACCCAGCCCGGTGGTGGCCACGGCGTAGGCCAGGCCGAGCACCAGCAGGCTGGCCACGCCCAGGCCCAGGGCCGGGCGCAGCGCAGCGCGGTGCTGCAGGGAAACGGCAGTGGCGGCGCGCGCACGCGCCGGACGGGACAACGAAGCAGCAGCGGAGCGGTTCATGCGCCAAATACCGAGTAGAGGAAGAGGTCGATCAGCTTGATGGCTGCGAACGGCAGCAGCACGCCGCCCAGCCCGTACACCAGCATGTTCCGGCGCAGCAGCGCGGTGGCGGTGGCCGGGCGGAAGCGCACCCCGCGCAGGGCCAGCGGAATCAGGGCCGGAATCACCAGGGCGTTGAAGATCAGCGCCGCCAGCACCGCGTTGCGGGGGCTGGACAGGTGCATCACGTTCAACGTGGCCATCGCCGGCAACGCGGCGGCAAACAGCGCCGGCAGGATCGCGAAGTACTTGGAGACGTCGTTGGCCAGCGAGAACGTGGTCAGCGCACCGCGCGTGATCAGCTGCTGCTTGCCCACTTCCACCACCGCCAGCAACTTGGTCGGGTCCGAATCCAGGTCCACCATGTTGCCGGCCTCCTTGGCCGCCTGGGTGCCGGAGTTCATCGCCAGGCCGATGTCGGCCTGGGCCAGCGCCGGCGCGTCATTGGTACCGTCGCCGACCATGGCCACCAGCCGCCCACCGGCCTGTTCGGCGCGGATGCGGGCCAGCTTGTCTTCCGGGCGCGCTTCGGCGATGTAGTCGTCCACACCGGCTTCAGCGGCAATGGCGGCTGCGGTGAGCGGGTTGTCACCGGTGATCATCACCGTGCGGATGCCCATCGCGCGCAGCTGGGCGAACTTCTCGCGCATGCCGTGCTTGACCACGTCGCTGAGTTCGATCACGCCCAGGATGTAGCGGCCCTCGCACACCACCAGCGGGGTGGCGCCGTTGCGCGCCACCTGTTCCACGCGCCCGGCCAGCTCCGCCGGCACCGTGCCGCCCAGTTCGCGCACATAGGCCGTGATCGCGTCCGAGGCGCCCTTGCGGATGCGTCGGCCACCGTCCAGGTCCACGCCGGACATGCGGGTTTGTGCGCTGAAAGCGAGGTACTCCGCGCGGTCGGGCTCAGCGGTGGTGCAGCCCTGCTCGCGCGCCAGCCGCACTACCGATTTGCCTTCCGGGGTCGGGTCGGCCAGCGAAGAGAGCAGCGCCGCTTCGCGCAGCTGGGTCGCGTCGATGCCGGCCAGCGCATGGAACTGCGTGGCCTGGCGGTCGCCATGGGTGATGGTGCCGGTCTTGTCCAGCAGCAGCACGTCCACGTCGCCGGCCACTTCCACGGCCTTGCCCGACTTGGCCAGGATGTTGGCCGCCAGCGCACGGTTCATCCCGGCAATGCCGATCGCCGGCAGCAGCCCGCCGATGGTGGTCGGAATCAGGCACACCAGCAGCGCGATCAGCAGCAGCGGGTCCACCTGCACGCCGACGAATGCACCGATCGCCGGCAGCGTGGCCACCACCACCAGGAAAGTCAGCGTCATCGCCGCCAGCAGCAGGGTCAGCGCCACTTCGTTGGGCGTCTTCTGCCGGTTGGCGCCTTCCACCAGCGCGATCATCCGGTCCAGGAAACTGTGCCCGGGTTCGGCGGTGATCTTCACGATGATCTGGTCCGACAGCACCTTGGTACCGCCGATCACGCCGCTGCGGTCGGTACCGGCCTCGCGCAGCACCGGTGCCGATTCACCGGTCACTGCCGCTTCGTTGATGGTGGCCAGTCCCTGCACGATCTCGCCATCGGCCGGCACCAGCTCACCGGCACTGACGATCACATGGTCACCCGGGCGCAGTTCGGCGGCCGGCACCTGGGTCTCACTGGCACCGGCATGCGCCGCGGCCAGGCGGCGCGCGCTCAGGTCCTGGCGCGCCCGCCGCAGCGAGGCCGCCTGGCCACGACCGCGCGCTTCGGCCACCGCTTCGGCGAAATTGCCGAACAGCACGGTCAGCAGCAGGATCGCCGTCACCGCCAGGCCGAAGCCCATCGGCGCATGGCCGGTGAGCGTGACCAGCAGGCTCACCAGCGTGCCCGCCATCACCACCGCCATCACCGGGCTGCGCACCAGGTGGCGTGGCGAGAGTTTGATCACCGCATCGCGCAATGCCCGGCGCAGGCCGGCTGCGTCGAGCAGGCGCGGGCGGCGGGAAGTAGCTGCATTCAAGGGATAGGTACTCATGGTTTCACGTCTCAGCGCAGCGTCAGTGACAGGTGGTCGGCAACCGGGCCCAGCACCAGCGCCGGCATGAACTGCAATACGGTCAGGATGACGATCAGCGCGATCAGGGTCAGCGCGAAGGTCGGGGTTTCAATCTGCAGGGTGCCGGCCGACTCGGGCGCACGCCGCTTGGCGGCCAGCTGTGCGCAGACGATCAGCGGAATCACCAGCACCGGGTAGCGGCCCAGCAGCAGCACCAGCGTGCAGCTCAGGTTCCACCACGGGGTGGCATCGCCCAGGCCTTCAAAGCCGGAGCCGTTGTTGGCGAATGCCGACACGTACTCGTAGAACACCTGGCTCACCCCATGGAAGGCGGGGTTGGAGGTGCCGGTGATCGAGGGAATGGCCAGGGTGATCGCGGTGAACGCCAGGATCGTGATCGGCTGCAGCAGCACCAGCAGCGCCAGCAGCTTCACCTGCGGGGTTTCCAGCTTGCGACCCAGCAGCTCCGGGGTGCGCCCGGTCATCAGCCCGGCCAGGAATACGCCCAGCAGCAGGTACACGATGAACTGCTGCAGGCCGCAGCCGATGCCACCCCAGATCGCACTGATCAGCATGTTCACCATGGGCACGGCCCCGGCCAGCGGGCTCAGCGAGTCATGCATGCCGTTGACCGAACCGTTGGACACCTGGGTGGTGACCGCGGCCCACAGCGCCGTGCCGTCCGCACCGAAGCGCACTTCCTTGCCTTCCATCAGCAGCGGGCTGGCGGCGGTGGCCGAATGGCCCTCCAGCCACACCGTGGCCGCCACCGATATGCTGGACATGGCCAGCATGCAGCCGAACACCAGCGCCGCCAGGCGCTTGCGGCCGGTGAACGCGCCGAGCATGAACACCACCGCGATGGGAATCAGCAGGATGCCGATCAGTTCCAGCGCGTTGGACAGCGGCGTCGGGTTTTCCAGCGGCATGCTGCTGTTCGGGCCGTACCAGCCCCCGCCATTGGCGCCCAGCTGCTTGGCCGCCACCATCGCGGCCACCGGGCCCAGCGGCAGCTTCTGGGTGTCCAAGCCCGCCGCGGCATCGATCGGTGTCGCCACCGGGCCGGCAGCGAGGGTGGAAGGTACCCCCTGGCTGGTGAGCAGCACCGCCCACAGCAGGCACAGCGGCAGCATGAAGCGCACGCAGGCCCGCACCACGTCGGCGTAATAGTTGCCCACGTCGATACGCTGGTCGGCCGGCCGCGCGTTTTCGCCGGATTCGCCTTCCGGCAGCCTGCCGAACAACGCACGCAGGGTGGCCACCACCAGCGCCAGGCCCATCATCGGTGTCACCACCTGCAGGCCGGTGATCGCGGTCATCTGCGCGAAGTAGGAGAGCTGCGCCTGGCCGGAGTAGTGCTGCTGGTTGGTGTTGGTAAGGAACGACACCATCGTGTGCAGCGCGGTGTCCCAGCGCATGTTGGGAATCTGGTCGGGGTTGAACGGCAACCACGCCTGGGTCATGAAGACCGCCTGCACCAGCACGGCGATCACCAGGTTGCTGAGCAGGAAGGCGCCCACGTAGCCGCGCCAGGACATGCCCCGCACCGGGTCCACGCCCAGCACGCGGTACAGCGGGGTCTCAATCCAGGCGAACAGCGCATCGCCACGCATCGGACCACCGCGCATTACCCGGGCCAGGTACAGCCCAAGCGGAAAGGCCAGCACGATGCTGGCCAGCAGGATCAACAGGATCTCGGTCATGGTCGGCTCCGGTCAGAACTTTTCGGGCGCAAGCACGACATACAACAGGTAGGCGGCGGCGACGAGCACCAGCACCCCGCAGACCAGCGACAGCCAGGCAGGCAGGGTAGGGCTCGCCGCGGCAGCAGCGGCAACAACAGGCAGGGTCAGGCTCATGGGACGTCCAGGTGGAACCACTCCACGTCAGGGCGCCATGGTGATCCCGGCCGACGTAAAGACTCCACGCCTGGCCGCCCGCCAACCCGTAAAAAGTGCATAAAAAAGGTCTGCCGACGCACGTCGGCAAACCCCGGTAAACGCATTGAACCCGGTAGCGCCGGCCGTTGGCCGGCCCTCACGCCCCTCTATCCGCGCGGATCGGTCGAAACACCCTTCAACAACCGGTACCGCTGCAGGGTCTCCTCGATCTCCACGTCCAGCGCCTTGCGCTGCGCCTCGTAGGAGGCCTGCATGCGCTTCTGCGCCACCAGCTCGGCATGGCGCAGGCGGATGTCCTCGGCCTGCTTGGGCGCCACCGGCTGGCCTGCCAGTTCACGGTCGCCCGCGCTGCCCAGCAGCGTCACCAGCGCATCGCGCAGGCTGGCCACGTTGTAGCTGGCGGTATTGACGTTGTTGTCCAGGATGCCGGTGCGCTCCACGAACACCCGGCGCAGGTCGGCCTCGTCCTCGTAGGTGGACAGCATGGCCTGCTCGGTACGCTGGCGGGTTTCCTCGGCGGCCTTGTCCAGCTGCGCCTGCGCGGCCGCCACGGCCGCATCGGCGCGCTCTTCGTCGGTGAGCGTGCGATCCACACCGCCGCGGCGCAGGCCACTGCTGACGCTGAATTCCTCGCGCGCGCTGTTCACCGCCTCCTGTGGCAGGGCATCGCTGCAGATGCGCTCACTGCCCTTGTTCCAGCAGTACAGCTTCTTGGGCTTGGCATCGCCGCTGCTGCGCTGCGCCTGCGCGGTCAGCACGGGCGCGGCCAGCAGCAGGCCAATGACGGTGAACGTGGCAATCCTGGACATAAGAGCCCCCTGCTCTCAACGCGTAGGACGGCTGCCGTAGCGGGAACGATAGTCCTCCAGCGGCTGCCGGTACCCGACAAGTTCCGGATTTCCGGAGGCAAAATCAAGCAGGTCGGCCAACGTCGCTACCGCCACCACCGGAATGCCGGCCTCGTCGGCCACGGCCTGGGCGGCCGAACGGCGGTCTTCTTCCGAGGCGATCTCCTGGCGGTCCAGCGCCACCACGATGCCCGCCGGGGTGCCGCCGGCCTGCTTGATGATGCCCAGGGCCTCGCGGATGGCGGTGCCGGCGGTGATCACGTCGTCCACGATCAGCACGCGCTTGCCGTTCATGTCCGCGCCGATCAGGTTGCCGCCTTCCCCGTGGGTCTTGGCTTCCTTGCGGTTGAAGCTCAACGGCAGGTCACGGCCGCGCTGGGCGAACTCGCAGGCGGTCGCGGTGGCCAGCGGAATGCCCTTGTAGGCCGGGCCAAAGACCACGTCGAACTTCAAGCCGGTGGCTTCCACCGCATCGGCGTAGCAGGCGGCCAGCTGGACCATGCTGGCGCCGGAATCGAAGCGGCCGGCATTGAAGAAATAGGGGCTCAGGCGGCCCGACTTGAGGGTGAACTGGCCAAAACGCAGCGCATCGGCGGTCAGGGCCAGCTGCAGGAAACGGTGACGGTGGTCGCTCATCTAACGCTCTATTCAATTTTCTTGGAGCGCAGATGCTAATGCATCGCCACCAATTCAGGCTCGTGACCCCCCGCCGCAGGCCCTGCAATGGCCGGATCCGGCCAGCCGATCGGCAGGGCAACCCGGTATGCTTTGGCGGTTACCGTTCCAGACCCGGGTCAGCATGCGCATCATCAGTTTCAACGCCAATGGCATCCGTTCCGCCGCCACCAAGGGTTTTCTCGACTGGTTCCGCGCCCAGGACGCCGACGTGCTGTGCATCCAGGAAACCAAGGCCCAGGAAGACCAGCTCACCGACCCGATGTTCCGCCCGGACGGCCACCACTGCTTCTACCGTGACGCGATCACCAAGAAGGGCTACAGCGGCGTGGCCATCTACAGCAAGCGCGAGCCCGACCAGGTCATCACCTCGCTGGGCTGGGCCCCGTTCGACGACGAAGGCCGCTACATCGAGGCCCGCTACGGCAACCTCAGCGTGGTCTCCTTCTATATTCCGTCGGGCAGCTCCGGCGACCTGCGCCAGGGCTTCAAGTACGAAGTGATGGAATGGCTGCGCCCGATCCTGGCGCAGTGGCTGGCGAGCGGCCGCGACTACGTGCTGTGCGGGGACTGGAACATCGTGCGCTCGGCGCTGGACATCAGGAACTGGAAATCCAACCAGAAGAACTCCGGCTGCCTGCCGCCCGAACGCGACTGGCTCAACGGCCAGTGCGTCGACGCCGGCCAGGCGCTGGATGTCGCCGGCGGCCAGGGCTGGACCGACGCCTACCGCCTGCTGCACCCCACCGGCGAGGACTACACCTGGTGGAGCAACCGCGGCGCGGCCCGGGCCAACAACGTAGGCTGGCGGATCGACTACCAGTTCGTCAGCCCCGGCCTGCGCGACCGCCTGCGCGGGTGCTCGATCTACCGCGATGAGCGCTTCTCCGACCATGCCCCGTTCACGGTGGACTACGCCCCATGAGTGACCTGCCCGCCGCCAAGCCCCGCCGCCCCTGGCAGCGGGTGCTGGCCAACCTGCGCGAGCGCAAGGTGTTGGCCATGCTGCTGCTGGGCTTCAGCTCCGGCCTGCCGATCTACCTGGTGGGCAACACACTCGGCTTCTGGATGCGCAAGGAAGGCATCGAGCTGAGCACGATCGGCTTCCTGTCGTGGGTGGGCCTGGCCTATACGCTGAAGTTCCTGTGGGCACCGGTGGTGGACAGGACCGACGCGCCCGGTTTCGGCTGGCTGGGCCGCCGTCGCGGCTGGATGCTGCTGTCACAGCTGGTGGTGGCCGCCGGCCTGGTCGGCATGGCGGTGGTGCAGCCCAAGGGCGGGCAGATGCTGTTGCTGGGCATTGCCTGGGAACATGTGGCGGTATTCGGGGTGATGGCGGTCATCGTGGCCTTCGCCTCGGCCACGCAGGACATCGTGATCGACGCCTGGCGCATTGAAAGTGCGTCCAACAGCGAGCAGCTTGGCCTGCTCACCTCCTCGTCCGCGCTCGGCTACCGGACCGCGCTGCTGGTGACCGACGCACTGATCCTGCTGATCGCCGCCCGGGTCGGCTGGCAGGTGTCCTACGACATCATGGCCGCGCTGATGGCCGTGGGCGTGGTGGCGGTGATCACCGCACGCGAGCCCGCGCGTGCCGTCGCCGCCGCGCAGGCGCAAGGCGCCTCCCTGTGGTCGCCGCGCGGCCTGTTCGACGCCGTTGTCGGCCCGTTCGTGGCCTTCGTGCGCGAACACCGCAGTGGCGCCATACTGATCCTGGTGGCCATCAGCGTGTACCGCATGGCCGATTTCATCATGGGCCCGATGGCCAACCCGTTCTATGTGGACCTGGGCCTGAGCGAAGACACGGTCGGCGCGGTGCGCGGCTCGGTGGGGCTGGTGGCCACCTTCTTCGGCATTGCCGCCGCCGGGCTGGTCTCGGTGCGCTGGGGCGTGCTGGTGACCCTGGTGGTGGGCGCCGTGCTGGGCCCGTGCTCCAACCTTGCCTTTGCCTGGCTGGCCTACGTGGGCCCGGACGCGACCCATTTCGCCGCGGCCATGGCCATCGACAACTTTGCCGGCGGGTTTGCCGGCACCGCCTTGATCGCCTACATGTCCAGCCTCACCAACATCGGTTACACCGCCACCCAGTACGCCCTGCTCAGCTCGTTCTATGCCATGCCGGGCAAGGCGCTGAAGGGGCTGTCCGGCTGGGCGGTGCAGTCGCTGGCGCAGGGTCGCACCCTGCTGGAGGGCTATGCGCTGTTCTTCATCGGCACTGCCCTGATCGCCATCCCGGTGGTCATCCTGTGCGCCCTGCTTATCGTCCAGCAGCGCCGCCGCCTGCGCGCCGCAGCCTGAGTGGTGCTTGCCGACACCCCCCGGCTGGGCCATGATCGTCCCCGTTGTACCGTGGGGGCGGTGCGTTGCCATCGGGGGAGAACACATGGCTGATCTAGTGCTGCGCGACCTGGACCCGCTGCTCAACGAGCGCATCCGCCGGGTAGCGGTCGCGCGCGGCTGGACCCGCGAGCACACCTGCGTGGTCCTGCTGGAACAGGGCCTGTTCGCCAGCGAACTGGAAGTGCGCAGCGGCTTCCACGACCCCGAAGTGAATGCCCTGGCCGACGCGATTGCGGCGCTGCAGGCGCTGCCGGACGTAAAGGCGTTCTAGGCCCAACCGGCAGGCCCGACCGGTAGAGCCGACCGGTAGAGCCGACTGTCAGTCGGCTGCTCCACCCGGCCCCCATGAGCGCTGCTGTCGCGTGTCACCGCGTTACCGCGTTGCCGACCAACGGTCGGCGCTACCTGGCCTCCCTCACGCTGGGTGGATCGCGCCCAATATCCGCGGCCCGCGCGCCCCGGTCACGCTCGGCAGGTTGCCCGGCAATCCCTGCAGCGTCCGGTGCGCCAACCACGCAAACCCCATCGCCTCCAGGTAGTCCGGGTCCAGCCCGTGCACTGCGCTGGACTCGACCACCACCCCGGGCAACCGCGCGCTGAGTCTGCGCAGCAGCTGCGGGTTGCGAACGCCGCCGCCGCAGACCAGCACCCGCGTTGCGTCCGGCAGGTGGACCAGCAGCGCGTCGGCCACCGTGGCTGCCGTCAGTTCCAGCAGCGTCGCCTGCACGTCCGCCGGCGCCAGGGTGCGGCCGGCCATCGCCGCCTCGGCCCACGCCAGATGGAACTGCTCGCGCCCGGTGCTCTTCGGCGGCGGCAGCGCGAACCACGGATCGGCGCGCCACTGCGCCAGCAGGCTTTCATCCACCTGCCCACTGGCCGCAAACGCGCCGTCGGCATCGAACGGCACCCCGCGGTGCCGTTCGCACCAGGCATCCATCAACGCATTGGCCGGCCCGGTATCGAAGCCACGCGGCGTGCCTTCGCGCGGAATCAGGGTCAGGTTGGCAATCCCGCCCAGGTTCAACACCGCGCGGTCCTCGGCGGCCGTGCCCAGCATCGCCAGGTGGAAGGCCGGCATCAGCGGCGCGCCATGGCCACCGGCGGCCACGTCGCGGCGGCGGAAATCGGCCACCGTGGTGATCCCGGTCAGCTCGGCGATCCGGTTGGCATCGCCCAGCTGGCAGGTAAAGGCCGGGTCGGCCAACGGCCGGTGCCGCACGGTCTGCCCGTGCGAGCCGATCGCGCGCACCCGGGTCGGGTCCAGCCCGGCCGCCTGCAGCAGGCGGTTGGCCGCCGCGGCGAAGGCAATGCCGATCTGTGCATCGATCCGGCCCAGCGTGTCCAGCGAACCCAACTTGCCGCCTTCACCCAGCGCCACCAGCTCAGCGCGCAGGGCGGGGTCCCAGGCATGGGTCAGACCCTGCACGAAGCGGCAACCGCCCTCCGCCGGAAACCGCACCAGCGCGGCATCGATGCCATCGGCGCTGGTGCCGGACATCAGGCCCAGGTAGAGCGGGGTAGTGGAATCAGCTGCGGTCATGGCCAGGCGCTTGAACAAGGTGCGTGCAGCTTCCGCGCAACCTGTCGCCGCCGTCAATGCGCGCGCCATGGCGGCGCGCGCTGCGGCGGAACGCGATCAGCCGCGGTTGCCCTTGTTCGGCTTGGCGGTGCTGGCGGTGGTGGTCTCGGCCTTGTCGGCCTTCGGTGCCGGGCTGGCATCAGCGTAGATCAGCTTCTCCATGCCCTGGATGCGCGCCAGTGCCGGCGCGGTCTGCGCACGGAAGGCGACCAGCTCGCTGCCCTGCAGCGGCTCCGGCGGCGGCATCGTCACCGACAGCGGATTGCGGTGCACGCCATTGACGCGGAATTCGTAGTGCAGGTGCGGGCCGGTGGCCAGGCCGGTCGAGCCCACGTAACCGATCACCGTGCCCTGCGCCACGCGCTGGCCGGTCTTGATCTTGCCAAAGCGCGACATGTGCCCGTACAGGGTGGTGTGGCCACGGCCATGGTCCAGGATCACCACATTGCCGTAGCCGCGCTGGGTGCCGGCGAACTGTACCCGTGCGTCACCGGCGGCCATGATCGGCGTGCCCGTGCGGGCGGCGTAGTCCACGCCCTTGTGCATGCGCATCTTGCCCAGCACCGGGTGCTTGCGCGCACCGAAGGTGGAGCTCAGGCGCGCGAACGGAATCGGCATGCGGATGAAGCTTTTCTTCAGCGGCCGGCCGCTCACGTCGAAGTACTCGGACTTGCCGTTGCGGTCAAAGCGGAAACCGCTGTAGGTCTTGCCGCCCGACGTGAAGGTCGCGGCCAGGATCTTGCTGGTGTCCACCTTCTCGCCTTCGCGCCAGGTTTCATCCATCACCACGCTGAAACGGTCGCCCGGCTGCAGGTCCTTGGAGAAGTCGATGTCGTACTTGAAGATCTCATCGGTCATCGTCGCGATCGCCGACGGCGACAGCCCGGCCTTGCGCGCTGCCGCGTACAGCGAACTGGTGATCTCGCCGCTGGTCACCACCCGGCGGGTGGAGCTCTCGCGCTTGCTGACCTTCTCGGTGATCTTGCCGTCCTTGAGGCTCAGCTCCACGCGGTTGTCGCTGTCGCGGTCGTAGCGGATGGTGCGCAGCTCGCCCGACAGCGGCAGGTCGAAGCCGATCTCCGTGCCCGGGCGCAGCTTCACCAGCGAATCGCGAACCCCCGGGTGATCCAGCACCTGGTGCATCACCGTGGCCGGAATGCCGGCTTCGTCGAACAGGTCGCTCAGGGTCTGCCCGCGCTGCACCCGCAGTACCTGCCAGCTGTCGCCCGGCACCTGCTTCAGGCGCTCCTGGGACAGCGGCGGCAACGGCAGCGCCAGGGTCGAGTGGCTGGGCGAATACGGGCCCTCGATGGTGTGCGAGAAGCCTGGCACGATCGTGGCCACCAGCGCGCCGATGGTGGCGAACAGGCTGGCGTGCATCCAGTGACGGCGGGTCCAGCGCTCATTGAACGCGGCCGGGAGGTGTTGCCTGAGCTTCCGATGCAGGGCGGTGTCGTGAAGGACGTGAAGGCGTTCCTTGAAGCGCTGCTTGCGTGCGCGGCCTTGATCGGTGTTCAGCATCGTCGGTGTGTTCCTGACTGGCCCGGTAGCGCGGGCCCAAACGTCGGTAACATAGACAGGTATAAATACCGCGTCAAACCCTTGTGCCTATTGGCTTTTGTGAAGCGCTTGCGGTTAACTTGTACTTAACGTCATTCATGTAAATAAGGCATTGCCGGGAGTTGCACGTGTCCTCGATTGAACAAGCCCTAGCCCAGATCGGCCGCGGCGCCGATGAAATCCTCAAGATCGAGGAGCTGCGCCAGCGGCTGGAGAGCGGCCGCCCGCTGCGGGTGAAGGCCGGTTTCGACCCCACCGCCCCGGACCTGCACCTGGGCCACACCGTGCTGCTCAACAAGCTGCGCCAGTTCCAGGACCTGGGTCACCAGGTGATCTTCCTGATCGGCGACTTCACCGGCATGATCGGCGACCCCTCCGGCAAGAACGCCACCCGCAAGCCGCTGAGCAAGGACGACGTGCTGGCCAATGCGCGCACCTATGAAGAACAGGTGTTCAAGGTGCTGGACCGCGAAAAGACTGAAGTGCGCTTCAATTCGGAGTGGTTCGGCACGATGGGCGCGGCCGACATGATCCGCCTGGCGGGGCAGCACACCGTGGCGCGCATGCTCGAGCGCGACGACTTCGCCAAGCGCTACGCCGCCCAGCAGTCCATCGCCCTGCATGAGTTCCTGTACCCGCTGGTGCAGGGTTACGACTCGGTCGCCCTGGAAGCGGACGTCGAACTGGGCGGTACCGACCAGAAGTTCAACCTGCTGATGGGCCGCGGCCTGCAGGAGCACTACGGGCAGAGGCCGCAGATCGTGCTGACCATGCCGCTGCTGGAAGGCCTGGACGGCGTGGCCAAGATGTCCAAGTCGCTCAACAACTACATCGGCATCAGCGAGCCGGCGATCGACATGGTGACCAAGACCATGAAGATCGGCGACGACCTGATGTGGCGCTGGATCGAACTGCTGTCCTTCGAGATCAGCCAGGCTGAAGCGGTGAGCCTGCGCGAGCAGGTCGCCGCCGGCACCCTGAACCCCCGTGAGGTCAAGCTGCGCCTGGCGCGCGAGCTGACCACCCGCTTCCACGATGCCGACGCGGCCGAGCTGGCCATTGCCGGCTGGAACGCTGCGGTGACGGGGCAGGGCGATGTGACCCTGCTGCCGTTGCAGGAAGTGGTCATTCCTGCCGAGGGCCTGCGTATTGGTGCGCTGCTGACCGCGGCCGGGGTCACCCCGAGCAATTCCGAGGCCTCGCGCAAGCTCAAGGAGCGTGCGGTCAAGGTGGACGGTGAGGTGGTGGACGATGCCCAGCGGGTGTACTTGCCCGGCTTCGAGGGGTTGCTGCAGGTGGGCAAGCGCAACTTTGCACGCGTGCTGCTGGTGGCCGCGTAGGCGCCACAAGGGTTTCGCGCCTTCGGGCGCGGACCCAGCATGAATGAATGCACAGAACCGTGAAAAAAGGTCGTTGACCCCCTTCACAAACGACCCGGTTGGGGACATACTTTCCCTCCCCCGACGCAGGGGCCACCGCAAGGCGGCAACCGCGAAGGAACAGGACGCCAACTGCTTCGAAAGAAGGTGTTGACGGAAACGAAAAGCCTGACATAATAGGCGGCTCGCTTCGACGAGAAGACCTTCGGGTCGCAACGACGAAGCAGCATCGGCAACAACGATTCGCTACGGCGAAACGGCCTTGAAAAAAGGTGTTGACGAAGCGGATTTGCCGGCTATAATGGGCGGCTCGCAACGACGGAAACGTCGAGGCACACGGAGGAAGGCGCTGAGGCCGACTCCAAGGTTCTTTGACAGTATGCGCAGGTATCTTGTGAAGGCGCCTGCAGGAAGGATGTATGTCCATCTTGCAGACGTTTGATCAAGCAACATATCAA
>Ga0209676_1000187_pt1 | contig 141338 bp, 126 predicted proteins | sample AraplaCvi_mLB_r2_FD_184282 | JGI IMG/M metagenome (GOLD analysis project Ga0209676, IMG submission 184282) | Arabidopsis root microbial communities from North Carolina, USA - plate scrape MF_Cvi_mLB_r2 (SPAdes) (version 2) | ecosystem: Host-associated > Plants > Roots > Endosphere | place...
TGAGCGCGGCGATCGTGCCGATCTCCTTCCTCTGTTTCTGGCTGATCGGCGGACGCGTCGAACCGGTCGTCACCCCACCCACCAACACCCAAGAATAAGGAATAGCATCACATGAACCTCCAGGGGAAAACCGCGCTCGTCACCGGCGGCGGACGCGACATCGGCCGATCGGTCTCGATCGCGCTCGCGCGCGCCGGCGTTCGCGTCGCAATCAATTACAACAGCGGCCGCGAAGCCGCCGAAGAAACGCTGAAGACGATCAAGGATGCGGGCGGCGACGCCTTCCTGATCCAGGCCGACGTCACCGACAGCAATGCTGTCAAGGCGATGCTCGACGAGGTCGGCATCGCGTTCAGCGGCCGCCTCGACATCCTCGTCAATCTCGCGGGCGGGATGATTGCGCGCAAGACGCTCAGCGAAATGGACGAGGCTTTCTTCGACCAGGTCATGACGCTTAACCTCAAGTCGGTCTTCCTCGTGCTGCAGGCAGCGCAGCCCTTCCTCGGCGAAGGTTCGGCGGTCGTGAACGTGTCGTCGCTCGCGGGCCGCGACGGCGGCGGTCCGGGTGCGTCGGTTTATGCGACCGCGAAGGGCGCGCTGATGACCTATACCCGTTCGATGGCCAAGGAACTCGGACCGCAGGGCATTCGCGTCAACGCCGTCTGCCCGGGCCTGATCGGCACGAGCTTCCACGACATTTTCTCGAAGCCCGAAGGCCGCGCCGCGACCGCGGGCAACACGCCGCTGCGCCGCGAAGGCCATCCCGACGAGGTCGCCGACACGATCGTCTATCTGGCGTCGCCGGCCGCGAGTTTCCTCGCCGGCGTCTGTCTCGACATCAACGGCGGGCTGGGCTTCTCCTGATGCGCCGGCTCATAGCGACGGCCATCGTTGCCCTGCTCGCGAGCGGGGCGCAGGCCCAGACCCGCGAGCGGACCGATGCGCCGCCGCTCGAGCCGTACAAGATCATTCTCGTCGGCGATTCGACGATGGCACCGCATAGTGGCTGGGGCGGCGCGTTCTGCTCGCGCCACGTCAAATCGTCGGTCGCGTGTGTCAATGCTGGCCGCGGCGGGCGCAGCACACGCAGCTATCGGCAGGAAGGCGGCTGGGACATCGCGCTCGCCGAGGCGAAGGTGCCCGGATATCGCGGCACCTGGGTGCTGATCCAGTTCGCGCATAACGATCAGTCGACCAAATCCGAACGCTGGACCGACGAGACGACCGAGTTCCCCGCCAACCTTCGCCGCTTCGTCGAAGAGGTGCGGGCGGCGGGGGCGACGCCGGTGCTCGTCACCCCGCTGACGCGCCGCGAGTTCAAGGACGGCAAGCTCAAGAACACGCTCGCGAGCTGGTCCGACCAGGTGCGCGCCGTCGCGAAGGCGATGGACGTGCCGCTGGTCGATCTCAACGCGCTCAGCGCCGCGCAGGCACAGGAAATGGGCGCGGAGATGGCGACCAAGCTCGCGCAGGAACCGCCGACCGACGAGGAGTTAGCCGCGGCTAAGGCGGGCACGACGCTGACCGCGCGACCCGCACCGCCCGAGCCCGCGCCGACCGCGGGCGATGGTGCGCGCGGGCAGGTGACGCGCAAGTTCGACTACACCCACCTCGGCGACATTGGCGCCGAGGTCACCGCCAAGCTGGTTACGCAGGCGCTCGCGCGCGCCGCGCCCGGCCTCAGGAGCCAACTGGTTCGCTGATAAAACATGCATGGCAAAATGGACTAACCAATTTGCCATACACAATGGTTGACAACTTTGCAGCCATGCCTGACAGCATTGGTCAGAACAGAATCGACATTTGGGAGAGACGACGTGAATTCTCGTAATCAGATCCGCGCGCGCATGCTGCGTGCCGCCTTGCTGGCCGGCGCCGGTTCGACGCTGCTGATCGCTGCTGTGCCCGCGATGGCACAGGATGCACCCGCGCCGCAGGCCGAGCCCGAAGAGGACGCGATCGTCGTCACCGGTATCCGCGAGACGATCCAGAATTCGATCAACACCAAGCGCGAAGAGACCGCCATCGTCGACGCGCTGTCGTCGGATGACATCGGCGACATTCCGGCGATCTCGGTCGGGCAGGCGATCCAGACGATTACCGGCGCAACGACGCACCGCGAAAAGGGCGACGCATCCGAAATCGCGCTCCGCGGCCTCGGCCCCTTCCTGTCGAACGCGACTTTCAACGGTCGCGATGCGTCGAACGGCAGCGGCGATCGCTCGGTGAACTTCAACCAGTTCCCGTCCGAACTCGTCAACAATATCAAGATCTACAAGACCCAGCAGGCGAGCCTCGTCGAAGGCGGCGTCGCGGGCACGATCGAGATCGGCACGCTGCGTCCGCTCGATTTCGGCAAGCGCCGGCTGCAGGTCGATATCAAGGCGCAATATAATCCCTATGGCGACCGCATCGTCGGGTCGGGCGGTATCGGCTGGCGCGGGACGCTGAGTTATGTCGACCAGTTCGCGAACGACACGATCGGCATCGCGATCGGCGTCCAGCGCAACGACACGAACAATCCCGAAGAAACCTATGCCGCTTCGTCGACCTGGACCGCGTGCCAGGCGTCGCCCGTCGTCGCGAACAACAATTGCAACGAATTTACCCGCGACGAATATGGGCAGAACCTGCCCTTCTATCTCGTCCCCAACGCGTACACCTTCCGTCAGATCAGCGAGACCGACAAGCGCGACGCGATCTTCGGGTCGATCCAGTGGCGCCCGTCGGACCAATTCAACATCAACCTCGACGTCCAATATTCGGACCGCACTTATGTCGAGAACCGCCGCGACCTCAACCTGTCCGAAGGCCGCTATGGCCTGACCAACGTCGTCTATGACGAGAATGGCATCGTCCAGAGCCTGAACGGATTGAGCTCGCTCGAATCGAACGGCTCCGAACTGGCGCGGTCGGAGGAATATCTGGGCGGCGGCCTGTCCGTCGAATGGCAGCCGTCCGACCGGCTGACCGTCACCCTCGACGGAAGCTATTCGCGCACCGTCCGCACCGAGATCGAACGCAATTTCCGACTGCGCACCGACCCGACCGACGTCAACGGCGTGCGCACCGTGTTCAACAACATGCGCATTCCCTATACCTATTCGATCACCCCGGGCAGCTTCGTGCCGACGATCACGATCGATCCGCGCTTCGACCTCAACAATCACAATCTCTTCTGGGACGACGCTCGCTTCCGCCGTGACGAGAGCAAGCGGCACAACGAAATCTACGCCGGCCGCTTCGACGTCGCCTATGAAATGGACGGCTTCCTCAGCAAGATTTCGGCGGGCGGCCGCTGGTCGCACCTGACCTACCGCGACTATGATGTGCGCAACGGCGACTTCAACCTGAACCCGGCGATCGCCGAGGACCGCCGCATCAACAATCTCTGCCGCACCGCCTTCCCGCAGCAGGATTATCTGTCGGCTGCCAAGGGTAATACGATCAACAGCTGGGCGACCTTCGACGTCGACTGCCTGTTCCGGGAGTATATGGGCGCCGAAGATCCGGGCAATCTGCCCGACACACGCTCGGTCGCGAACCGCGATGTCACCGAACGCACGCTCGCCGGTTATGTCATGGCCGAATATGATGCCGATCTGGGCAATATGCCCGTGCGCGGCAATTTCGGCGTGCGCGTCGTCAACACGCGCGTCACCTCGGACGGCCTGCGCAGCGACCTCAGCGTCGTGACCAACCCCGATGGGTCAATCCGCCTCGTCACTTCGGGCGATTTCGATACGGTGACGATCAAGAGCCAGAACACGCGCATCCTGCCCAGTCTCAACGCGATCTTCGAGGTCGCGCCGAACACGCTGCTGCGCGCCGCCGCTTATCGCGCGATGTCGCGTCCGAACCCCAGCTCGCTCGGCGCCGGGCGCACAATCCTGCTCGAGGACGGCACCAGCTTCACCTCGATCGAGGACGCGATCCGCAACATCACCGCGAACGGCAGCCCTCGCCTGAAACCGCTGATGTCGTGGAACGGCGATCTGTCGCTCGAATGGTATCCGAACAAGGACAGCCTGCTGTCGGCTACGGTCTATTACAAGCAGTTCACGGGCGGCTTCCAGCCGGTGGTGTTCAACGAGGATTTCACCATCGACGGCCAGTCGGTGTCGATCCCGGTGACGCAGACGCGCAACAGTCCCGACAAGTCGCGCATCTATGGCCTCGAACTGACGGCGGCGACGCGCTTCAGCTTCCTGCCCAAGCCGCTCGACGGGCTCGGCGCCAAGGTCAGCTACAACTACGCCGATTCGAACTTCAAGACGCAGGATATCCGGCTCGGCGACGTCTATGACCCCGAAACCGATACGGTGAGCGCCGGGATCATCCCGCCCGCGAACCTGTCGGGCTATTCGAAGCATGTGCTGTCGGCGCAGGCCTATTATGAAATCGGCCCCGTCTCGCTGCAGGCGATCTACAATTACCGCGCCAAATATTTCCAGGATTTCGTCGGCGGTAACAGCCAGCTGCGCTATGTCGCGCCCAGCGAAACCGTTGATTTCCGTGCCTCGCTCGACCTGATGAAGGGTGTGTCGCTGCGTTTCGAAGCGCTGAACCTCTTCAACGAGCCGAAGGCGACCTACATGCCGGTCTATGGCAGCAGCCGTCAGTATCATTATTATGGTGCGAAATATTTCATCGGCATCCGGGCGCGGATTTGAAACTAAGTTCGGTGATGGGCTTCAAACTTGTCCTACCGGATTGTATGGACTTCCTGACGCTTGTGCGGGGAGAAGATTGACCATGGCCGAACGCCGCCTTTTTGAAGATGTCGCCGACACGATCCGGCGCCTGATTCTCGACGGAACTTTTCCGCCGGGGACGCGGCTGCCCGGCGAGCGCGAGCTCTCGGAGCGGTTCGAGGTCAGCCGCGTGACGATCCGCGAGGCCGAGATCGCGTTGCAGGCGACGGGGTGGATTCACATTCGCACCGGCGCGGGCGCCTATGTCGAGGCGATCCTGCCCGGCGACAATGCGATCCTGCCCAAGGTCAGCGCCTTCGAACTCACCGAAGCGCGCTCGCTGTTCGAGGCCGAAGCCGCGGCGCTCGCGGCGCCAACGATATCGGCCGAGACGCTCGCGAAACTCGACCAGTTGCTCGTCGCGATGGCCGACGACAGCAAGAGCGAGGAAGAAATCAGCGCGATCGACCGCGAGTTTCACATGACGATCGCTGCAGCATCGAGCAACAAGGCGATCATCCATGTGATCGAAAGCCTGTGGCGGATGCGGATGGAATTGCCCGAGGTGCGGAGCAGCCATTCGCTGGTGTGCCGCAAGGATGGCAGCGCGCGCCAGGCCGAACATGCCGACGTCGTCGCGGCGCTGCGCAATCGCGACGCAACGGGCGCGCGGCTCGCGATGCGGCGCCACTTCAACCGCCTGATCGAGTCGATGCTGGACGAGACCGAGGAGCGCGCGATCGTCGAGCTGCGCCGCCAGTCCGCCGAAAGCCGCGAACGCTATCTGTTGAGCGCCAAGCTGGCGTGACGTCCGCCACGCAGCCTTCGCCCGCCGCACGGGATCCGGTCGCGGCGCTCCTCGAAGCACGCCGTTCGGGCCGTACGCTACCGACCTTTCCCGCGCCTGTGCCCACCACGCTCGCCGAGGCCTATGCCGTTCAGCAGCGCCTGACCGCCGCGCTGTGTGCGCCTGTGCTGGGATGGAAGGTCGGACGTATTCCGCCGGCCTTGATCGAGACACTCGGCGCCGAACGCGTTGCCGGGCCGGTGTTTCGGGTGGCCGAACTCGATGGTGTCACGCCCGGCGAAGCGGCGGTCTTCGCCGGCGGCGCGGGTGCCATCGAGGCCGAGGTCATGCTGCGCCTTCGCGCCGTACCCGATGCACATATCGCCGGTAGCGACGATGGCGCTAAATCGATCGACGAGGTCCGCGCGGGGTTCGAGGTCGCAAGTTCACCCGCGCCCGATGTCCACGACCATGCTCCTTATGGCATCGTCGCCGATATCGGCATCAACAACGGGCTTCTGCTGGGTCCGAGGCTGGGCATCGGCGATTTCGCCACGCTGGTAGTCGAAACCCAAATCGACGGCGCGACGGTCGGGACCGGGCGCGCGATCGACGTGCTCGACGGTCCTTGGGGATCGCTCAATTTTCTCGTTGGGCTTCATCGGCGCGGCGTCATCGAACTCAAAGCAGGGCAGTGGATTTCGGCCGGAGCCATCACCGGGGTTCATCCGATCGGCATCGGCCAGATGGCGACCGCGCGTTTCGGGGCGGCCGCGGATATCGTCTGCACGGCTGTCCAGGAAACCGGGTTTAAATCATGATCGCACCCCGTGGCACCATCGCCTGTTTCGGCGAGATCGTCATGCGCGTCTCGGTTCCGCATGGCGAACTGCCGCTGCTCCCCGGTGATCGACCGGGTCGGAGCGGGCGATGCGTTCGCGGCCGGCGCTCTCGACGGATTGTGGCAGGGGGAAGGACTGGCCGACGCCGCGAAGCGTGGCCTCGGGCTGTCCGTGCTCAAGCATGGTATCCACGGGGATTTTGCGCCATTTTCACGGGGAGTACTTGATGGCGTGTCAATGCGTGCGCAGGACATTGCTCGCTAGTGTTGAGTGATGAACTGGCCGCAGTCGGTAGCCAGGACTGACGTTTTCGACTTTATTGCTCCAAAGCTTCCAGATCCATGACCGACCCATTGCGGCCGCGGACCTCGCGCTCGGTAATTGTATAGAAGCGATCGCCGCCCGGGCCGAACCCATGCGGCCGATACAGTCCTCGATCAATTTCTTCGACGAATCGCGGATCGAATTCTGGAACGCGCGCGTGCATAAATGCGGAGGGGATGCTGCCGGTGGGCTCCTCCCACAGATCATCGAATGCAGGGCAAACGTCCGCAGGCGCAAATGCTCAAAATTCCTTATAAATTCCCGTTGCAACGGGAATGGCTTGCAGAGACTGGTGCGTTCCAGACTGCCGGGCGCGCCAATCCCTAACGCCGCTTGATGCCGTAATCGATCCGGATCCGGACCCAGCTGCCCACCATCGGCCGTCCGCCGAGCCGCGGGGGGCGCACCTGGAACGCCCATGACGCGGCAAGCACCGCGCGATTGATCTGCGATCCGGTCGGATATTCGTCGAGCCCGACGCAATCCTCGACCCGATAATCCGGCGCGGTGCGGCATGCGATCAGCCCCCAGCCGGGCCCGCTGGCGGTGGACAGATAACCGCGCAGCTCGTCATCGCGCGGCTCGCGATACCAGGAGGCGGCATAGAGCGGCTCGCCATTGGGCGCCGTTCCCACCCGCTCGGTATCGCGCGAGGCGGAGCCGCCGGTGTTGGGCGGCCCGTAGACCTGCCCGCCGGGCGGACGCACGCCGATCCGCGGCGGCGCCGGCGTCGGCTGAGGTTCGGCGGGCGTCGGTATTGGCAGCGCGGCCTTCGGTATCGCGGCCGGCGCGGGCAGCGGTGCGGCCGGTTCCGACGGCTGCGGTTGCTCGGTTGCCGGCGGCTCCGGCGCGGGCTGTTCGGCCGGCTCGCGCTCTGCCTTGCTCGGTTCGGGCGCATCCTCGGCAATTTCGGTCGCCTCGAGACTCACGACGCTGATCGGCGTTTCGCGATTGTCGGGCGGCGTGTCGAAGCCGAAGGTGAGCAGCAGGAGCAGCAGCAGCGCCGGGATCAGCACGGCCAGACTTATGGCGAGCGCGCGGCGCCCCGCCCCGATGCTGAGCGGTTCGACGTCGGAAATGGCTGGAAGAGGGCTCAGCTGCAGCAATCTTTGGTGACGGCGCCCGCTGGTCGAGGTGCCTAGCGTGACATGCGCCGGGGAATAGTGGGGCGCCGGACCTTTGACAAGTGCGCGCGCCGTCGCGCTTGCATTTGGCTGGCGGCGGTAAAATATGGGGTTCATGGCTCAGCGGACCGATTATCATCTGTTTGAAACCGCCGCCGGTTTCGTCGCCCTCGGCTGGAACGATGCCGGGATTTCGGCGCTGCGGCTGCCCGCGGCGAGCGGTGATGAGGCGGTGCGTGCATTGCTGCGCCGCTGTCCCGGGGCAGTGCGAACCGATCCTCCGCCCCAGGTCGGGGCCATCGTCGACGCCGTCGTCCGCTATTTTGCGGGCGAAAGGATCGACTTTCGTTCGGTGCCGGTCGACATGGGCGCGCAGGAGCCTTTTTTCGAGCGGATCTATGCGCTGGTGCGGGGGCTCGAATGGGGCGAGACGACGACCTATGGCGCGATCGCCAAGGCGCTCGGGGCCGGCCCCGAAAATGCCCGCGACGTCGGGCAGGCGATGGCGAACAATCCGGTTCCGTTGATCGTGCCGTGCCACCGCGTGACGGGCGCGGGCGGCAAGATCGGCGGCTTTTCGGCGCCCGGTGGATCGATGTCCAAAGCGCGCATGCTCGAACTCGAAGGCGTTATTATCGACGCAGGGCCGACGCCCAAATCCGCGGAAAAGGCGCAGGCCCGGTTCGACTTTTGAGAAAGGCGCCGCCGATGCCAAAGACCGTTGGATATGCCGCAGCGGCTATGCTTTAATTCGCCGCGATGGCGCACGATAAACCCCGATACCAGACCTACAACAGCCCCGCCGGCGGATGGGGCGCGGCGGCGGCGACCGCCAAGGTGCTGCTCGAACAGAGCGTCGTCACCAAGGGGTCGCGTGCGCTGCTGTCGATGAACCAGCCGGGCGGGTTCAAATGCCCCAGCTGCGCCTTTCCCGACGCAAGCTGCACCAAGAAGCTCGAATTTTGCGAAAATGGCGCGAAGGCGCTCGCGCATGAGGCGACGAAGTTTCGCGTCACGCGCGAATTTTTCGCGCAGCACAGCGTCACCGAATTGATGGAGCAGTCGGATTACTGGCTCGAAATGCAGGGGCGGCTGACCGAGCCGATGCGCTACGACGCCGCGACCGACCATTATGTGCCGGTGAGCTGGGACGACGCCTTTACGCTGATCGGTCGGCATCTCCGCGCGCTCGCCAGCCCGCATCAGGCCGAATTCTACACCTCGGGCCGCACCGCGAACGAGACGGCGTTCCTCTATTCGATCTTCGTGCGCGAGTATGGCACGAACAATTTCCCCGACTGTTCGAACATGTGCCACGAGCCGACGAGCCGCGGGCTGCCGCACTCGATCGGCGTCGGCAAGGGCACGGTGATCCTCGACGATTTCGAGCATGCCGAGGCGATCTTCCTGATCGGGCACAATGCCGGCACCAACGCGCCGCGGATGATGACGCCGCTGGTCGAGGCGCGCAAACGCGGCGTGCCGATCGTTGCGGTCAACCCGATGCCCGAACGCGCGCTGATCAAGTTCACCGAGCCGCAGGATATCGTCCAGATGGCGACCTTCGGGTCGACCGAGATCACCAGCGAGTTCGTGCACATCAAGATCGGCGGCGACTTGGCGTTGCTCAAGGGCATGATGAAAGTGTTGTTCGAGCGCGAGGCGGCGGGCGAGAACATACTCGACCACGATTTCGTCGCCGAGCACACATCGGGTTTCGACGCGCTGAAGGCCGACGTCGAGGTGCAGAACTGGCCCGACCTCGTCGCCGCGTCGGGGATCGACGAGGCGCAGATCCGCCGCTGTGCAGAAATCTACATCCGCTCGAACGCAACGATCATCTGTTACGGCATGGGCGTGACCCAGCATCAGCAGGGATCGCAGCTCGTCCAGCAGATCGCGAACCTGCTCCTCCTCAAGGGCAATTACGGCAAGCCCGGCGCGGGCATTTCGCCGATCCGCGGCCATTCGAACGTGCAGGGCGACCGCACCGTCGGCATCGACGAGAAACCGGGCCAGGCCTATCTCGACAGGGTACGCGACGTCTTCGGCTTCGAACCGCCGCGCGAGGAAGGGCATCATAGCGTCGAATCGGTCGAGGCGATGATGGCGGGCACCGCGAAGGTTTTTATTGGGCTCGGCGGCAATTTCGTACGCGCGGTCCCCGATACCGACCGCGCGTACGATGCGATGCGCAAGCTCGAGCTGACCGTCGGCATCGCGACCAAGCTCAACCGCGGGCATCTGGTGCATGGCCGTGACGCGCTGATCCTGCCCGTCGTTGCGCGCTCCGAACGCATCGAAACCGCGGCGGGCGAGCAGTTCGTCACGATCGAGGATTCGATGTCGAACGTCACCGCCTCGCGCGGCGTGCTCGACCCCGCAAGCCCGCACCTGCTCACCGAAACCGAAATCGTCTGCCGCATGGCGATGGCGACGCTGCCCGACAGCAAGACCGGCTGGGCGAGTTATATCGACGACTACGACCTGATCCGCGACAAGATCGCCGCGGTGTACCCAACGCTCTACGAAGGCTTCTCGGAGCGCATCAAGGCGCCGATGGGCTTTCACCTCGACATTCCGCCGCGCCGCCGCGTCTGGGCGACGCCGAACGGCAAGGCCAATTTCCTGATCCTGCCGGGGCTCGCGGTGAACGCGCCGGTCGACGATCCCGACATGCTCCGCCTCGCGACCGTGCGCTCGCACGACCAGTTCAACACGACGATCTACAGCTACAACGACCGCTATCGCGGCGTGTATAACGACCGCATGATCCTGTTCATGAACGCCGAGGATATCGCGGCGCGCGGGCTGGCGGCGGGCACGAAGGTCGCGCTCGAAACGATCAGCGCCGACGGTCTCGTCCGCCGCGTCGACGGGCTCACGATCCTCGACTATCCGATGTCGCGCGGCTCGGTCGCGGGCTATTATCCCGAGCTCAACCCGCTGCTGCCGCTCGCTCATTACGACCGGACGAGTGGCTGTCCGGCGGCGAAGTCGATCCCCGTGCGCGTCGTCGCGTGAGCGAAAGGGCGAAACGCGCCGTCGGGCGGCACATCGCGCCGGCGCGATTTCTGGTCTTCGCGGCGATATTGGCCGCAGCATGGGGCGGCGCTGCGGCGCTTGGCTCCGACCTGCGGACGGCTTTGCTCATCGGCTTCGACGTCGCTGCGCTGATTTTCCTCGCTTCGATCGCACCGCTGCTGAAGTCCGACGCCGATCAGATGCGCCGCCGCGCCGAGTTTAACGATGCCAACCGTGTCGGCCTCCTCGCAATCACCGTGCTGCTCTCGCTTGTCATATTGTTCGCGGTCGGAACGCTGATCGCGAGCCCAGGCAAGCTCGATCGCGCCGACGTCGTCCTCATCATCGCGACCCTCGCGCTCGCATGGCTGTTTGCGAACATCGTGTTCACGCTCCACTATGCCCATCTCTATTATCTGCAGAAGGGCGGCCGCGATCAGGCGGGGATCGAGGTTCCGGGTGTGCACGAGCCCGGTTACTGGGATTTCCTCTATTTCGCTTTCACGCTCGGCATGACCTTCCAGACATCGGACGTCACGATATCGGGCGCGCATATGCGGCGCGTGGTGCTCGGCCACTGCATGGCGGCGTTTGTCTTCAACATGGGGATTTTGGCGTTTACCGTGAACGCCATCGGCGGATCATGATCGGGTCAGGCGATCGAGGTCGGCGCTACTGTTGACGTTCGGCGGCACGAAATCGCTTGCGACCGGCCGCGCACCGATCCGCCGGGCGAAGGCCTTGACCGCAAGATCGCTCCCATCTTCCAGCATGGCCTGAAGGTCGCTCAGCGCCGCGACCGGCCACAGCCCGATCACCGGCTGCGTCCCGAGAAAGGCGGGCGCCGGTTCGAGCAACGCGCGCAAATCGCCGGGCAAGCGCACACAGTCGACCGGCGCGGTCAGCAGCTGATCGAACCCACGATCCGCCGCATGGATCATCGCCCCCGCAATGCCCCCGAGCGGTCCCATATCAGCGCGCGGCCAGTCGGCGATTTCACCGCGGCCCACGACGATCACCGCATCGCAATGCGCGCGCAGCGCCGCCAACGCATGGTCGAGCAAGCTCCGCCCATCGAGCATGGCGAGCGCCTTGTCGGCCCCGAACCGGCTCGACCGCCCGCCCGCGAGCACCGCGCCGAGCGTCTTCACACAAGCATCCCATGCGGGTCGGAGATCACCAGCGCCGAATCCGTCCGCGCCAGCGCGACAAGCGTCAGTCCCGCTTGCCCGGCGCGCTCGGCCGCAAGGCTGGTCGGTGCCGAGATGGTGACCAGCATCGGGCAACCCGCGCGCACGGTCTTTTCGACGAGCTCGTAACTGCACCGCGCCGACAGCAGGATGAAGCCCGTCGCCGGATCGATGCCCGCGCGCGCCATCGCGCCGATCAGCTTGTCGAGCGCGTTATGCCGCCCGACATCCTCGCGGGCGAGGCGGATGATGCCATCGGGCGAACAAAAGGCGGCGGCATGCACTGCCCCGGTCGCCCGCCCGAGCGGCTGGTGATCGCTGAGCGCCTCTAGCGCCGCCGCGATGGCGGACCGGTCGGCCCAGATGCGCGCGGTCACCGGCGGCAGCGGCCGCAGCACCTCTTCGATATTCTCGATCCCGCACAGCCCGCAGCTGCTTTCGCTCACCCGCTTGCGCGCGCGGTCGAGCGCGATGGCGTTGCGTTCGGGCGGAAGCCAGATCCGCAATGCCCAGCCGCCCTCGATCGGGTGCGTATCGACGCGCCCGATCTGATCGGCGGTTTCGACCAGCCCCTCGTTCAGGGCAAAGCCGACCGCATAATCCTCCAGGTCGGCCGGGGTCGCCATCATCACCGCATAGCCGATGCCACCAACCTCGATCGAAACCGGCACCTCGATCGCGATGCTGCGGATCAGGTCCGCATCGCCGGGCTCGGCAAGGCCTAGCCGGCGGACGGGAAGATCGATCTTTTCGTTGGTCATCGGGGCACGATAGCGCATTGGCTGGATTTGTCTCAACCGGCCAATGGGGCGAGACGCATCGTCGTGGCAGCTTTGGGGTGGGAAGCGGACGTTCGACGATTAATCTTCTGATAGGTTAAAGTTGGCAACTGGGTCCGACACTATGAGGACGTGCCGTGAGTGATTGCAATTTTATCCAGCTAGGCTTGGAGACCGCCGATAATCTCATACTGAGCGATTCTTCGATACTGCTTGAAGATGACATACGAGCCACCACGGGGCTTGCTGCCCTGCTACAAGACGACGCTTTGACGGCACGCGTTGGCCATGGCCTATGGAATCGGGTGGCTTGTAAGGTGGGTTCACCCACATTTTTGAGCATCAGCGACGGAGAGATCGGGCGCATGCTGTCAAACTTGAGGGGCAAGGGAGAAGATCACGGCTTTTGGCACTGGCTAAACACCCGATGGCAAGCGCAAGCTTCCTCACAAGTAGATCAATTTTTTCATGCAGCCGGGTGGCTAATTTATCCCGATGAAGTCCAGCCACTCTTTTGGGAGGAATGGATAAAGGCGGGTAGCCGCTGGCACTCAGCGTAGCCCTATGTCCGCAATCGGTCGAAAGCTGACGTCCTCTACCGTGAAATTAGACCATCCATCCAACTGGTTTCGATCAAGCGGTGTGAACAGTCTTCGACGCTGATTGTTGTCGGGCTCGGCGATATGATGGGCTCGTCCTCGGTGGACAAACACACAAGCGCTTCCCCATCATATCCATAATGAACGCTACGGCAGCTCACGAGGGAGCGTATCGACATCCATTTCCCGCTGTTGGGATCGCCATTGTCACGCAATATCTGACGTAGCATTTGTAGATCGCTGATCCTGATCGCTTCCACATGACCGTATCGCAAGTCCGGAGGGATAGAAGGATCGGACACCTCGTTTACATTTCTCATTGCGAACAATGCCGGATCGACCGACACGTGATGTTCGATAAGGCCGGCTATAGGATCAATGCACTTCTGAATGCGTGCATCGATTGCTGCCTCGTCGATGTTGGCCGCGATCACAGGTGCGATAAGGTAGAGCTTCATTTGATTGGCATAGACCGATAGGGAAAGTCCGCAACTGGTCGATTCCCGATCCTCCCTCTCAACCCCAACGCCCCAACCGCTCGACAAGGAAGTCCACGAACACCCGCACGCGCGCCGGGGTGCCCGCCCCGCCCGCGAACACCGCGTGGATCGCTTCGATATCGCCTGGATTAAACTCCTCCAATATCGGCACCAGCGCGCCGCTTTCGATCAGGTCGGCGATGCTGAACGCGCCGACGCGCGCGATGCCGACCCCCGCGGCGGCGAGCTGGCCCAGCGTCTCGCCATTGTTTGCCTCGATATTGCCTTGCACCGACAAGGCGAAGTCCCGGTCGCCGTCGCGGAAGGGCCATGTCGGCTCGGCGCGGCGGAAATTGAAGTTCAGGCAATTATGTCCGTGCAGTTCCTCGGGCACGCGCGGCGTGCCGTGCGCCGCCAGATAGGCGGGCGAGGCGACGATTACGCGGCGGCTCTCGCCGAGCTTGCGCGCCGTAAGCAGGCTGTCGGCGAGCGGGCCGAAGCGGATCGCGACATCGGCTTGCCCCGCGGCGATATCGACCAGCCGGTCGGCCAAGCTGATATCGACGAGGATGTGCGGGTGCAGGCGGACGAACTCGCCGATTAGCGGCACGATAGTGAGCCGCCCGTGCGCCTGCGCGGCGCTGACGCGCAGCCGTCCGCGCGGCGCGCCCTGATCGGCGATCGCCTGCTCGGCGTCGCCCAGATCGGCAAGGATGCGCCGCGCCGCGCGCAGATAGGCCTCGCCTTCGGCGGTCAGCGCCAGCGCGCGCGTCGAACGCAGCAGCAACCGGACGCCGAGCCGCGCCTCGATGCGGTCGATCGTGCGGCTGACCGCCGACGGCGTGAGGCCAAGGCAGCGGCCGGCGGCGGAAAAACTGCCCTCCGCTACGGTGGCGACAAAGACCTCCATCGATCGCGCGCGATCGCCACTGCCGTCCATCTTTGCGTTCATTTCAAAAATCCTTGGCTCCCGCGGACGCTACTGTGCAGGTCGGTCCGAGTCCATTTATGCCCGAGACACGCAATTGAAAGGGCAGGGTCATGGAATATCGGCAATTGGGATCGTCGGGGCTTCGCGTCCCGGCCTTGAGCTTCGGCACCGGAACCTTCGGCGGCCAGGGACCGCTGTTCAGCGCCTGGGGCACCAGCGACGCGACCGAGGCCCGGCGCCTGATCGACATCAGCCTCGACGCCGGCGTGACGCTGTTCGATACCGCCGACGTCTATTCGAACGGCGCGTCCGAGCAGATTTTGGGTGAAGCGATCAAGGGACGCCGCGATGCGGTGCTGATCTCGACCAAGACCGGGCTGCCGATGGGCGACGGGCCGCAGGACTGGGGCGCCTCGCGCAGCCGGCTGATCGGCGCGGTCGAGGATGCGCTTCGGCGGCTCGGCACCGATCATATCGACCTGCTCCAGCTCCACGCCTTCGACGCCTCGACCCCCGTCGACGAACTGATGGGCACACTCGCGGCGCTGATTGCGGCGGGCAAGCTTCGCTACGCGGGCGTCTCCAACTATCCGGGCTGGCAGCTGATGAAGGCGCAGGCCGCCGCCGACCACCTCGGCATGCCGCGCTTCGTCGCGCACCAGGTCTATTATTCGTTGATCGGCCGCGCCTATGAGGCCGACCTGATGCCGCTCGCTGCCGATCAGGGTATCGGCGCGCTGGTGTGGAGCCCGCTCGGCTGGGGCCGCCTGACCGGCAAGATCGGGCGCGACCGCCCGGTCCCCGCGGGCAGCCGCCTCCACGAGACCGAGCAATTCGCGCCGCCCGTCGCCGAAGATTTGCTCTACCGCGTCATCGACGCGCTCGAATCCGTCGCCGCCGAAACCGGCAAGACGGTGCCGCAGATCGCGATCAACTGGCTGCTCCGGCGTCCGACCGTGTCATCGGTGATCATCGGCGCGCGCAACGAGGACCAGCTCCGGCAGAATCTCGGCGCGGTCGGCTGGACGCTGAGCGCCGAGCAAGTGGCGGCGCTCGACGCCGCGAGCGACGTCCTGCCGCCCTATCCGCACACCCCCTATCGGCAGCAGGCAGGCTTCGCCCGCCTGAACCCGCCGCTCGTCTGATCGGGATAACCGACATGAAAATCAACTTTCCCCTCCTTGCCCTCGCCACCGGTGCCTTCGGCATCGGCATCACCGAATTCGCCCCGATGGGGCTGCTGCCCGACATGGCCGAAGGACTGGGGGTCTCGATCCCCGCCGCGGGGCTGCTCGTTTCGGCCTATGCGCTCGGGGTGATGCTCGGCGCGCCGCTGATGACGCTCACCACCGCGCGGATGAACCGGCGAACCTTGCTCATCGGCCTGATGGCGATCTTCACCATCGGCAATTTCCTCTCCGCGATCGCGGGCGATTACACCACGCTCATGCTCGCGCGCGTGATCACCTCCTTGAACCATGGCGCGTTCTTCGGCGTCGGCTCGGTCGTCGCGGCCAGCCTCGTCGCGCCCGAAAAGCGCGCGAGCGCGGTCGCGGCGATGTTCATGGGGCTGACGCTCGCCAATGTCGTCGGCGTGCCGCTTGCGCCATGGGTCGGCGAGACGTTCGGCTGGCGTACCGCGTTCGGCATCATCGCGATCTGGGGCCTTTTCACCATGGTCGCGCTTCGTTTCGCGCTGCCCAACCTGCCGCGTGCCGAGGGTGGCAACATGCTCGCCGAACTGGGTGTGCTCAAACGCCGCGAGGTGCTCGTCGCACTCGCGCTCACCGCGATCGGGTCCGCCGCAATGTTCACCGTCTTCACCTATATCGCGCCGATCCTGACCGAAGCGACGGGGGCAGGGACCTTGTTCGTGACCGCGATGCTGGTGATCTACGGGCTCGGCCTCACTGCCGGTAACTGGCTCGGCGGGGTGTTTGCCGACCGCTCGATCGATCGCACCTTGATCGTCTCGCTCACCGGGCTGGCGGCGATGCTGATCCTGTTCGCGGCGACGATGTATTCGCCCGTAGCCGCGGCGGTTACGATCTTCCTGTGGGGCGTCGCGACCTTCGCTATCGTCCCGCCGCTGCAGATGCGCGTGATGGAGGCGGCGTCCGATGCGCCCAACCTCGCCTCGGCGGTCAATATCGGCGCGTTCAACCTCGGCAATGCGATCGGCGCGGCGGTCGGGGGCGGGGTGATCGGGCTCGGCCTCGGTTTTCCGGCGGTGTCGATCGCGGGCGCCGCGATGGCTGTCGCGGGTCTGGTGATCGTGCTGGCGTCGCGGCAACGCGCGGCCCCGGCGCTCGCACAGGTCTGACGATTGCCATTTCGGCGGCGGGGTCTATGCAATCGGCGGTATGGAAACGCCGATTCTCGCTGTCCTCCTTGGCAAGTCGCAGCCCTTCCGCGATGACGAATCAAGCGCCATCGGCAAGCTGCCGGTGGCCGATACGGTCGTTGTCGATGCGATGGGCCTCGCCGGCGACGAGCAGGCCGACCGCACCGTCCATGGCGGCATTGACAAGGCGATCCATCATTATCCCGCCGATCATTATGACTGGTGGCGGGGCTATCTCGGCGATGCGCCCTTGCTCGATGCGCCGGGCGCGTTCGGCGAGAATATCTCCACGACCGGGCTCGATGAAGACAATGTCTTCCTCGGCGACCGCTTCCGCCTCGGCACCGCGCTCGTCGAAGTGACGCAGGCGCGCCAGCCGTGCTGGAAGCTCGACCATCGCTTTCAGGCCAAAGGCGTGATGGCGCAGGTCGTGAAGACGCGGCGCACGGGCTGGTATTACCGAGTGCTCGAACCCGGCAAGGTGCGGGCGGGCGACACGCTCGATCTCGTCGAGCGGCCCTATCCCGAATGGCCGCTGGCCTCGCTGTTCGCTTTGCTGATCGGCGGCGCGGCGAAGGATCGCCAGGCGGACCTGCGTGCGCTCCGCGACATACCCGTGCTCGCCGAAACCTGGAAGGTCCGCCGCGCCAAGCTCGCCGAGCAATTCGGCGTCGACTAAGCGGTCATCGCATAGCGTTTCGGTGGCAATCCGACGTGACGGGCAAAGGCGGTGCTGAACGCGCTCGCCGACCCATAGCCGACGCGCGCCGCGATCTCGTCGAGCTTGCTCTCGCGGCGGCGCAGCAAATCCTTGGCGAGGTTCATCCGCCAGCCTTGCAGATACTCCATCGGCGGCACGCCCATAGTCCGCGCGAAGCGGTCGAAGAAGGCCGAGCGCGACAGCGCGGCCTCCTTCGCGAGTTCGGCGACGGTCCACGGATGCGCGGGCTGCCCATGGATCTGCCGGATCGCCGCCGTGAGCCGCGGGTCGGCGAGGCCGCGCAGCAGCCCCGGTGGTGCATCGTCGCCCTCGATCGAGCGTAGCGCCTCGACGATCAGCACCTCGACGAGCCGCGACAGGATCAGGTCGCAGCCCGGCCGCTCGGCGCCCGCCTCCTCGCGCACCAGCCGCACGAGCGTCGTCAGTCTCTCGGCGCCGCGCAGGTGGATGAGCGCGGGAAGCTGCGACACGAGTAGCGCCGCATCGGGCGAATCGAAGACGAAATAGCCGCCGAGCATCCGCACATCGGCGTCGCCCTCCTGCCGGCCATGGCGCACCTCCTGGGTAACTCCGGCGGCGGCGTGCGGATCGATAAAGACGGGCTCGGCGGGCTCGAACCCCGACATGGTGAAACCCGGCGTCGCGGGCAGGAAGACGAAATCCCCCGCCTCGATCGTCACCGCCTCGGCGCCCTCGACCGCGAGCCGGCACCGTCCCTCGATCACCGTGCAAAAGCCCGGATGGCCAAAATCGCCGTACCGCACCGCCCAGGGTCCGGCGCCGCTGATCCCCTTGGCAAAGACGGTGCGCGGACGGAGCAGCGCGATGAGATCGGACAAAGGATCGGGCATATTCGGACTATCTATAATTAATCATGGACTTTAGATTATAGATAGTCCGAATGTCCTTGGCTAGATGCTTTCCACCAACTTCAAAAAGGAAAGCGTCCATGAAAACCATCCTCATCACTGGCTGCTCGTCGGGCTACGGCCTTGAAACCGCACGCCATTTCCATGAAAACGGCTGGAACGTCATCGCCACGATGCGCAACCCCTCCGCGGCACCTTTTACAACTTCCGAAACGTTGCGCACCCTCGCGCTCGACGTCACCGACGCCGACAGCATCGCGCTCGCGCTCGAACTCGCCGGGTCGATCGACGTCCTCGTCAACAACGCCGGTATCGGCCTGTTCGGCGCGCTCGAACATTCGCCGATGCAGAAGATCCGCGACATTTTCGAAACCAATGCGCTCGGCACGATTGCGATGACGCAGGCGGTGATCCCGCAGATGCGGACACGTGGTTCGGGCGTGATCGTCAACATCACCTCGACCACGACGCTCGCCCCCTTTCCGCTCGCGGCGGCTTATACGGGCAGCAAGACCGCGGTGCAGGGCTTCACCCGGTCGCTCGCGCACGAACTGGCGCCGCTCGGCATCGCGATCAAACTCGTCGAGCCGGGCTATGGCCCGACGACCGCCTTTGCGCAGAACACCGAGATCAAGCTCGAGGATGTGTTGCCGCAGCCCTATTGGTCCTATGCCGAACCGATCCTCGCCGCGATGAGCGAGCCCGCGCTGTTTACGACCGAGGCCGATGTCGCCAAGGCCGTTTGGCAGGCGGTGCACGACCAGGCCGGGCGGCCGCATTTCCCCGCGGGCGCCGATGCGCTGGCGATTACTGAGCGGGCCTGAGGGCGCGTTCCTCCAGCCAGGCGGCGAGGCGCGACACATCGTCGGGGGTGAAATGCAGCCCCAGCTTGCTTCGCCGCCACAAGATATCGTCGGTCGTGCGCGCCCACTCGCGGGTCACGAGCCATTCGGCCTCGGCGGCGCTGAGCCCATGCGCGATCTCGCCGCCGAGCGCGTCCCAATCCTCTGCCTTGCCGAGCCACTCGCGCGCGTCGGTGCCATAGGCGCGCGCGATGCGGTCGACCGTGGCGGCGGAGAGGAACGGGTAGGTGAGCTTATAGTCGGCCTTCAGCGCCGCGGCGCGATCGGTCGGAAAATCGCCGCCGGGCAGCGCGGCCTTCGCTGTCCAGCGCTTGCCCGACAGCGCGGGGATATGCCCCGCAAGTTCGTCGACCGCGGCTTCGGCGACATGGCGATAGCTGGTGATCTTGCCGCCATAGATGGTGAGCAACGGCGCGCCTTCGTCCATGTCGAGGTCGATGCGGTAACCGCGCGTCGCCGCCTCGGGCCGCCCCGACCCGTCCTCGATCAGCGGCCGGACGCCCGAATAGGTCCAGACGACATCGGCGGGGGTGACGGGCGTGCGGAAATAGAGGCTCGCGCCCTCGCACAGATAGGCGATTTCCGCATCGCTCGCGCGCGGCGGAATGGCGGGATCAGGGTGGTCCTCGTCGGTCGTGCCGATCAGCGTGAAGTCGCGCTCATAGGGAATGGCAAAGAAGATGCGCCCGTCGGGAAGCTGGAAGAAATAGGCATAATCATGCTCGAACAATTTGCGCACGACGATGTGCGACCCGCGCACCAGCCGCATCGCATGATCGGCTTCGGCATCGGCGCGCTTCAGCAGGTCGAGCACCGCCGGCCCTGCGGCATTGACGATGCTGTGGCCGGTGAAGCGATATTGGTGGCCGCGGTCGTCGCTTGCCTCGACCACCCACATCCTGTCCTCGCAGCGCAGCATGTCGGCGCGCGTGCGGGTGCGAATGCGTGCACCGCGCGTCGCGGCATCGCGCGCATTGAGCACGACCAACCGCGCGTCATCGGTCCAGCCGTCCGAATATTCGAATCCGCGAACATATTGCGGCTGCAATGCGCCGCCCGCGGCATGGCGGCGAAGGTCGATCGATTTCGTCGCGGGCAGCTTTTTCCGCCCGCCGATATGGTCGTAGAGGAAGAGGCCGAGCCGCAGCAGCCAGCGCGGGCGGAGGCCGTCGCGATAGGGCAGCACAAAACGCAGCGGGTGGATGATGTGCGGCGCGATGCCCCACAGGATTTCGCGCTCCTTGAGCGCCTCGCGGACAAGGCCGAACTCATAATGTTCGAGGTAGCGCAGGCCGCCGTGGATCAGCTTGGTCGACGACGAGGAGGTGCCTTGCGCGAGGTCGCCCGCTTCGAGCAGCAGCACGCGCGCGCCGCGGCCGGCGGCATCGCGTGCGACACCCGCGCCATTAACGCCGCCGCCGACGACGATGACATCATAGGGAAGGGCGCTGTCGGGCATCATCTTTTCCTATGGCAGCGTTGTCGGATTTGCCAAGGGCCGACATCGTATGCGGCCTACGTATGCGCGTTGCATTCGCTTCGTGTATCGCCCAATTCTTTACCTGTAATCCAAGGGGACGATTGTGAGCGTGAAAGTCGAAACATTGGTGCTGTTCGGCGCGACGGGCGACCTTGCGCAGCGCATGCTCTTTCCCTCGCTCTACAATCTCCATCTCGACGGACTGCTCGCCGACGCGCTGACGATCATCGGATCGGGGCGCTCGAAGATGGACCGCGCGGCGTTCCAGCAGCAGGTCCGCGATGCGCTGACCGAGCATCTGCCCGCCGACCGTATCGAAGAGGCTGGCGTCGCCGCCTTCCTGGGCCGCATCGATTATTGCGCGATCGATGCTGGCGCGGGCACGGGTTACGACGAACTGGCGACGCTGCTCGGCGACCGCATGGGCCGCCCGATCGGTGTTTATCTGTCGACCCCGCCGTCGATGTTCGGCCCGATCGCGCAGGGGCTTAAAAGTGCGAACATCGCGTGCGCCGAATGCCGGATCGCGATGGAAAAGCCGATCGGCCACGATCTCGCCTCATCGCGCGACGTCAACGCGCAGGTCGGCGATGCCTTTGCCGAGGACCGCGTCTTCCGCATCGACCATTATCTCGGCAAGGAAACGGTGCAGAATTTGCTCGCGCTGCGCTTTGCCAATATGCTGTTCGAGCCGCTGTGGAACGCGCAGGCGATCGACCATGTCCAGATCACCGTCGCCGAGACCGTCGGCCTCGAAGGCCGCGTCTCCTATTATGACGGCGTCGGCGCGCTGAAGGATATGGTGCAGAACCATATGCTCCAGTTGCTCGCGATCATCGCGATGGAACCGCCGTCGAGCGTGTCGTCGACCGCAGTGCGCGATGAGAAGGTCAAGCTGCTCCGTTCGCTGCGCAAGCTGACCGCCGCCGACGTCAAGGCGCACAGCGTCAAGGGTCAGTACACCAGCGGCGCGGTCAACGGCGGCGCGGTCGCGGGTTACGCCGACGAACTCGGCAATCCGTCGAACACCGAAACCTTCGTTGCGATCAAAGCCTATATCGACAATTGGCGCTGGAAGGGCGTGCCCTTTTACCTGCGCACCGGCAAACGCATGCCCGAGCGCAAGTCCGAGGTGCTGATCCAGTTCAAGCCGGTACCGCACAACATCTTCGCGCGCGTCGGCGCGGGCAAGCTCGACGCGAACAGCATGATCATCAACCTGCAGCCCGAGGAAAATATCCGGGTCAAGGTGATGGCGAAGCAGCCGGGGCTCGACCGCGACGGCGTGAAGCTGAAAGAAGTGACGATGGACGTCTCGCTCTCGCACAGCTTTGCGGGCGAGCGGCGGCGCATCGCGTACGAACGCTTGCTGCTTGATTTCATCGAGGGCGACCAGACCTTGTTCGTGCGCCGCGACGAGGTCGAGGCGCAGTGGCAGTGGATCGATTCGATCCGCGACGCGTGGGCCGAGGTCGACATGGCGCCGCAGAATTACACCGCGGGAAGCTGGGGCCCGTCGAGCGCAATCGCGCTGATCGAACGCGACGGAGCGAGTTGGCATGACTGATCTGAACCCCGTAATCGCCAAGGTTACCGACCGCATTATCTCGCGGAGCCGTCCGCGCCGCGCCGCCTATCTCGACCTGATGAATCGTCAGCGCGAAGCGGGCACCAACCGCGGCAATCTGTCGTGCGGCAATCTCGCGCACGGCTTTGCCGCGTCGGGCGAGGACAAGCCCGCGATCCGGTCGGGCGCCGAGATGAATATCGGCATCGTCACCAGCTATAACGACATGCTCTCGGCGCATCAGCCGTACGGCCGCTATCCCGAACAGATCAAACTCTTCGCGCGCGAGGTCGGCGCGACCGCGCAGGTGGCGGGCGGCGTTCCCGCGATGTGCGACGGCGTGACGCAGGGGCAGGCGGGCATGGACCTGTCTTTGTTCAGCCGCGACAATATCGCGCAGGGCACGGTGATCGCATTGAGCCACGCGATGTTCGAGAGCGCGCTGCTGCTCGGCATCTGCGACAAGATCGTTCCCGGCCTCTTGATCGGTGCGCTGCGTTTCGGGCATTTGCCGCAGATATTGATCCCCGCCGGGCCGATGCCATCGGGGCTCGCGAACAAGGAAAAGCAGCGCGTCCGCCAGCTTTATGCCGAAGGCAAGGCGACGCGCGACGAGCTGCTCGAAGCCGAGGCGGCGAGCTATCATGGCGCCGGCACCTGCACCTTCTATGGCACCGCAAACAGCAACCAGATGATGATGGAGCTGATGGGGCTGCACGTCCCGGGCAGCGCTTTCACCAACCCAGGGACCAAACTGCGTCAGGAACTGACGCGCGCGGCGACGCACCGGGTTGCCGAGATCGGCTGGGACGGCGACGACTACCGCCCGCTGTCGCGCTGCGTCGACGAAAAGGCGATCGTCAACGCTGCCATCGGTCTGCTTGCCACGGGCGGTTCGACAAACCACGCGATCCATTTGCCCGCGATCGCACGCGCGGCGGGGATCGTCATCGACTGGCAGGATTTCGACGAACTGAGTCACGCGGTGCCTTTGCTCGCGCGCGTTTATCCGAACGGTGCGGGCGACGTGAACAATTTCCATGCCGCGGGCGGGATCGGTTATGTCGTGCGCGAACTGCTCGATGCTGGGCTGCTCCACGGCGATGTGCTGACCGTCGGCGGGACGATGGCCGATTATGCGTCGGAGCCCGTGCTCGTCGACGACGAGCTTCACTGGCAGGCTGCGCCCGCGACAAGCCGTGACGACACCATGCTGCGCCCCGTCGCGGCGCCTTTCTCGCCCGACGGCGGGATGCGCCTGCTCGCGGGCAATCTCGGCCGCGCGATCATCAAGACCAGCGCGGTCGCCGAGGATCGCTGGACGATCGAGGCGCCGTGCCGGATCTTCGACGACCAGAACCAAGTGCTGGCGGCGTTCAAGGCGGGCGAGCTCGAACGCGACGTCGTCGTCGTCGTCCGCTTCCAGGGCCCGCGCGCCAATGGCATGCCCGAACTGCACAAGCTCACGCCGGCGCTCGGTGTGTTGCAGGACAAAGGTTTCCGCGTCGCTTTGCTCACCGACGGCCGCATGTCGGGCGCGAGCGGCAAGGTGCCCGCGGTGATCCACCTCTCGCCCGAAGCCTTGCCCGGCACCGACGGGGTGAGCGGCCCGCTCGCCTTCCTCGTCGACGGCGACATTGTTCGCGTCTGCGCGCGGAAGGGCGAGGTGCTGGCGCTGGTCGATCCCGATATCTGGGCTGCGCGCAGCGCCGCCGTTGCCCCGCCGCCCGCGCTCGGCGTCGGCCGCGAGCTTTTCGCCCTGTTCCGCCACCACGCCGACGAAGCCGAAAAGGGTGGGTCGGCCGTTCTCGCTGCCATGGAGTCCGTCATTTGAGCCAGTCCATCGACCAGATCATGCGTCTCGCGCCCGTCATCCCGGTGATCGTCATCGACCGGGTCGAGGATGCGGTGCCGATGGCCGAGGCGCTCGTCGCCGGCGGGCTGACAGTACTTGAGGTCACGCTGCGCACCGCCGCCGCGCTCGACGCGATCACCGCGATGAAGAGCGTCAAGGGCGCGATCGTCGGCGCGGGTACCGTGCTCGACCCCGCAATGCTCAAGGGTGCCATCGCCGCGGGCGCCGAATTCATCGTGTCGCCGGGGCTGACCGACAATCTGGGCAAGGCCGCGGTCGCGAGCGGCATCCCCTTCCTCCCTGGCACCGCCAATGCCGGCGACATCATGCGCGGCATGGACCTCGGCCTCGAGCGCTTCAAATTCTTCCCCGCGGCGACAAGTGGCGGCATCCCGGCGCTGAAGGCGCTCGCCGGACCCTTCGGTCAGGCGCGTTTCTGCCCGACCGGCGGCATCAGCCTCGCGACCGCACCCGAATGGCTCGCGCTCGAAGCGGTGCTGTGCGTCGGCGGCAGCTGGGTCGTGCCATCGGGTCCGCTCGATCCTGCAAAAATCGAGACGCTGGCGCGCGAGGCGGCCGCACTTTCACGCCATTGATTAACCCCATTTTACCTGTCACTGTGCAGGGATAAGGCGGCAATATAGCCGCCCGTGGGGAGAAACGCGTGCCGAGGCCGCAACCGCATTTGGACGAAGTTCTGGCATCGGAGCCGGGATCGCATATCGCCGCGCTGTTCGATTTCGACGGCACGATAATCTCGGGCTATTCGGCGACCGCGATGCTGCGCGAGAAGTTCCAGCGCCGCGAAATGTCGATGGAAGAGATTGCCGAGACCGCGCAGGTCATCGCGCAGCACAGCCTTGGCACCATCGGTTTCTCGGGGCTGATGTCGGGCGCCGCCAAATTCATGAAGGGCGTCGACGAGGAAAGCTTCATCGAGTTCGGCGAGGAGCTGTACAAAAAGCATATCGCACGGAAAATCTATCCCGAGACGCGCGCGATCATCGAGGCGCATCAGGCGAAGGGCCACCGCGTCGCGATCATCTCGTCGGCGACGATCTACCAGATCGAACCCACCGCGCGCGACCTTGGCATCGAGGACATCAAATGCTCGGCGTATGAGATCGAGGACGGTGTCTTTACCGGTGAGATCATCCGCCCGCTCTGTTTTGGCGAGGGCAAGGTGCTCGCCGCAGAGGAACTCGCCGAGGAATACGGCCTCGATCTCGACCAGAGCTTTTTCTACTCGGACAGCGACGACGATATCGAGCTGCTCGAACGCGTCGGCAAGCCGCGCCCGCTCAACCCGAATTTGAAGCTCAAAGCGATCGCCGAGGAAAATGGCTGGCCGGTGCAGCGGTTCGGCAGCCGCGGCACCCCGTCGTGGGTCGATTACACGCGCACCATTTATGCAACTGGTTCGCTCGTCGGCGCCTTCGCCGCGGGGCTGCCCATCTGGGCGCTGACGCGCTCGCAGCGCGAGGCGGCGAATTTCTCGATCGGGCTGTTCGGCGATTTTGCGACTGCGATCACCGGGGTCGAGCTCGAGGTGGAGGACGAGAAGAATCTCTGGTCCTCGCGCCCGTGCGTCTTCATCTTCAACCACCAGAGCAAGGCGGATGTGATGATCCTCGCCAAGCTCATCCGCCGCGACATGGGCGGGGTGGGCAAGAAAGAGATCAAGGACATCCCCATCCTCGGCAAGCTGATGGAATGGGGCGGCACCGTCTTCGTCGACCGCGCCGATGGCAAGAGCGCGATCAAGGCGATGGAGCCGCTGGTCGACGCGATCAAGGTCGAGGGCAAGTCGATCTGCATCTCGCCCGAGGGCACCCGCAGCCTGACGCCGAAGCTTGAGCCGTTCAAGAAGGGCGCCTTTCACCTCGCGATGCAGGCGGGCGTCCCGATCGTCCCGATCGTCATCCATAATGCGACCGACGTCGCGCCGAAGAACGAGTTTGTGATGCGCCCCGCGACGGTTCGCGTCACCGTGCTGCCGCCGGTCGACACGTCGAAGTGGAGCCCGCGGACGATCAACACGCACGTCCGCGACGTCCGCAACATGTTCCTACGCACGCTCGGTCAGCCCGAGGAAAGCGTCGCGGAATCGGTGGCGAAAGAGCCCGCGCCCGAGGCTGCTCCGCCCGAGGCCAAGGCCGAAAAGGCCAAGCCGAAAAAAGCGGCCGCGAAAAAGCCCGCCGCGAAGAAAAAGGCCCCCGCCAAAAAGCCTGCGGCCGCCAAGGGAAAGACCGGCTAAGCCGTGGCCGACGGAACGCCCCGCACCCCAATCGTGACGGAGCAGGCGGCCGACCGGCTCTATATCATCGACGCGCGCAACGGGGTCGAGCGGCGGCTGTTGCTCGACTGGATGCATTCGACAAGCGGCGATGACGAGCCCGCCTGGGCCAGCCTCGACATCGAGGATGGCGATCATGCGCTGCCCGTCGACGTGCTGCAGGCGCGGCTCGGCGGGGCGCCGTCGCGGCTTGTGGTACCGTTGCGCGTCGCATGGCGCATCCCGGGGTTCGACAGGGATCGCGCGCTCAAATTCCGCCATCTGATCTTCGGTGATCCACGCCATCCGGGGTCGCTGCGAGCGCGGCTGATCCTGCTCCGCGACCGGCGCCGTGCGCAGATATTGGTCGGCGAGGCGGCGACGCTGGATATGCTGCGCGACCGCTTTTGCGCGCAGACGGGCGGCGGCGACGGCGAAGGAGCCGATAGCCCCGAATTCGCGGGCTTCGTTGCACGGCAGGCCGCGCTTGCCCTAGACGTTGCCGAGCGCGGCATTCGCGGCACGCGCTACAAGGTGCCGCGCTTCGTTGCCGACGGGCTGCGTACGAGCCCCAAATTCCGCGCCGCGCTCGCGGAGTTGTCCGAAGCGACGGGCCGCCCGGTTGCCGAGCTTTTCCGCGAAGCGCGGCCGCTGATGAAGGAAGTCATCGCGCGTCCTTCGGCGCTCTTTCTCGACCTCCGTGCCCGGCTCGACCGGATGATGTTCGGCGGCTACGCGCCCGAGATGGAGGTCGACGCCGCCGAACTGGCGCGGCTGCGTTCGATCCTGCGCGAGCATCCGACCGCGATCCTGTTCACGCACAAGACCTATATCGACGGCGCGACGCCCAGCCGGCTGACTTACGAGAATGACATGCCGATGCTGCACAGCTTCGGCGGCGCGAACCTCGACTTCGCGGTGATGGGCGAATTCTTCCGCCGCTCGGGGATGATTTTCATCCGGCGCAGCTTCCAGGACCAGCCGGTCTACAAGCTCGTGCTGCGCCACTATATCGCGTGGCTGCTCGCCAAGCGCTTTCCGCTGTCGTGGGCGTTCGAAGGGACGCGCTCGCGGCTCGGCAAGCTGATGCCGCCTAAATACGGCCTGATGAAATATGTCCTCGACGCGGCGCACGCTACCGGGACGCGCGACGTGCATTTCGTGCCGTTCGTCACCAGCTTCGACCTGATCCGCGACGTCGAGGAATATGCCGCCGAACAGACGGGGCGGAACAAGAAGCCCGAAAGCCTGTCGTGGTTCCTCGGCTATATGAAGAGCCTGAAGGAGCCGTCGGGGCGCATCCGGCTCGACATCGGCAACCCCGTCGTGATCGACGAGGCGCCGGGTCCCGACGACAAGCGCGCGCTCGAAAAGATCGCCTTCGCGGTTGCGGTCGAGGCGAACCGCGTCACCCCGCTCACCGTGACCTCGGTGATGTGCCTCATCCTGCTTGGCATGGCGCCGCGCGGGGCGACGGCCGCGGAGCTGCTTGGTGCGATCGGCGCGGTGACAGACTGGGCGCGCGCGCGCGACGTCCGTCTCAGCAGCGAACTCGAAAGCGGCGACGACGCCGCGCTATCGGCGACCGTCGACACGCTGGTCGAGAGCGGCCTGCTGACGCGTTACGAAGCGGGCAGCGAGAATGTCTATTCGATCGATCCCGCCAAACATCCGATGGCGAGCTATTACCGCAACATCATCGCGCATCATTTCCTCGACCGCGCGATGATCGAACTCGCGCTGTTCGAACTGCGCGATGGCGACAGCGGCGATGCGACTGCGGCCTTCTGGTCGAAGATCGACCGGTTGCGCGACCTGTTCAAATTCGAATTCTTCTATCCGCCGCGCGACGAGCATCGCGCTGCGCTGGAGGCCGAGCTGACGCGCATCGATCCCGTATGGGACCGCCGCCTCGCGAGCGGCGACCGCGGCATCGCGCAGCTTCTTCGCCGCTGCCAGCCCGTTGTCGGCCACGCGATCCTGCTGCCCTTCGCCGAGGCCTATTCGGTCGTCGCCGAACAGCTCGCGCGCGCCAGGCCCGGCGATGTCGTCGATGAAAAGGCGCTGCTGGACGCCGCGCTCGTCGAAGGGCGGCAGGCCTATCTGCTTCGCCGGATCAGCAGCGAGGCGGCGATCGGGAAGTTGCTCTTTGCCAACGGCCTCTCACTGATGCGCCATATGGGGCTCGCAGAGGAGGCGACGCCGGTGAACCTCGCCGCGCGCCGCGCGCTGCTGATGGAACTGCGCGGCCTCGCCAACGTCATGGAAACGATGCGCCTCTCGACCGTCGCGCTCGCCGACCGACTACCCGGTTCAGGAGGATAGGATGCTCAAACAGCTCAGCGCGCAGGACGCCCAGTTCCTCTACACGCAGACCGCGAACAATCTGACGCACATCATGGGGGTCTATATCTACGACCCCTCGACCGCACCCGGCGGTTTCGTGCGCTTCAAGGATATCATCCGCCACGTCGAAAGCCGCGTCGACAGCTCGCCCTTGTTCAAGCGCCGGCTGCACCGGCTGCCGTTCGACATGGATCATCCCTATTGGGTCGAGGACGAGCATTTCGATATCGAGGCGCATATGAGCCATGCGCGCCTGCCCGAGCCCGGCGACTGGCGGCAATTCTGCATCGCGGTCGCGCGCTGGTTCTCGAAGCCGATGGATATGAACCGGCCGCTGTGGGACATCTACGTCATCGAGGGGCTCGACCGCATTCCGGGCATTCCGAAGGGCAGCTTCGCGATGCTCCACCGCGTCCACCATGCCGCGGTCGATGGTGCGTCGGGGGCGCACGCTTTCATTGCGATGAGCGATATCGACGCGAAGGGCACGCCTGCGATTGCCGAACCGCCGCCGGTCGAGGAACTCGGCAAGGCGCCGTCGAGCAGCGAAACATTGTCGCGCGCCTGGTCGGCGTCGATGCAGTCGCCGGTCAAATTCATGAACGCGCTGATGAAAATGTCGCCCGCGATCATCTCCTCCGCTCGCAAGTCGATTGCGGAGGGTGGGATGACAGCGGGGGTGCCCGAGACGCGCTTCAACGTGCCGGTGGGGCCGCACAAGATGTTCGACGCGACGACGGTCGCGCTCGTCGACGTCGCCGAAATCCGCAAGAAAGTGCCGGGCGCAACGGTCAACGACGTCGTGCTGACCACGGTCGGCGGCGCGCTCCGCAAATATCTCGCGAAGCACAAGGAATTGCCGAAGGACAGCCTTGTCGCGGTCGCGCCGATCAACTTGCGCGGCAAGGGCGGAAAGGCGTCGAAGCCGGGCAATCAGGTATCGGCGATGAGCGTGCCGATCCGCACCGACATCGCCGATCCGCTCGCACGGCTCGCGGCGGTCCGCGACTATACGGTCGAGGCGAAGGAGGCGAAGGCGGGCGTCAGCGCGCGGATCATGACCGACCTGTCGCAGCATATTCCGGGCGCGACGATGGCGGCGGTGGCGCGGCTGGTCACCAGCGAACGTTTCGCGGTGCGCGGGACAAACCTGTTCATCTCGAACGTGCCGGGCGCGCAGGTGCCGCTTTATCTGGCGGGTGCGCAGCTCGTGCAGCAGCACGGGATGGCGCCGCTCGCGAACAATATGGGCCTGTTCGTCGCGACCCCCAGCTACAATGGCCGGATCGCCTTTTCGCTTATCTCCGAACGCGCGGTAATGCCCGACATCGCTTTTTTCCGCGAATGTATCGACGAAAGTTTCGCCGACCTGATGGCCGCGGTGCCAAAGCCCGAAAAAGCGAAAGCCGCTACGGCAGCGCCGAAACCGGCGGCCAAGCCCAAGCCGAAACCGAAAGCCGTCCCGAAACCTGCCGCCAAGCCCCCCGTGAAACCGGTTGCTAAAGCGAACGCAACCGGCAAGACTCGCAAAAAATAAACCATGCTCTCGCAGGATTACCGAATGCTTTTCACCCCGACGCTCAGCGCCGACCGCGATCTTGTGACCGCCCTCGATTATACCGCTTGGTCGAAAGCGGCGCATGAACATGACAGGAAATCGGGGCTTCAGGCGTGGCGCGACGCCGATGAGAGCAAGCATTTCGATTACAAGGCGATCCGCGCGCGGCTCGTAAAGCTGCGCAAGCTGTCGGCAGCGGGTGACGTCAAGGGGCTGCTCTTCGTTTTGAACGAGGGCATTCACGGAAATATCGACGGCATGGGGCACGAGCGGCTCTATCAAAAGGCGCGCTTCGGCACGAAAAAGCTGATCGAGGATTATGTCGCCGAGGTCGTCGCGTCGCTCGACAAGATCGCCACCGCGCGCAGCATCAGCCGCGAGGAAAAGCGCGATTTCTTCCGCCGCGCCCAGCATTGCTACGGCCGCTCGGCGCTGCTGCTCTCGGGTTCGGGCAGCTTCCTCTTCTTCCATATCGGTGTCGTGAAGGCGCTTTGGGAAGAGGGCGTTTTGCCCGCGATCATGTCGGGGGCGAGCGGCGGGTCGATCGTCGCCGCGGTCGTCTGCACGCGCAAGAATGCCGATATCGGCGCTTTTCTCGAAGGCGGGCGTCTCGCCAACCCGAGCCGCAATCCCGATCAAAAACGCCTCGCGCCCGATGAGGTCCGCGAACGCCTCGCCGACCTGATTCCCGACCTGACCTTTCAGGAGGCCTATGAGGTCAGCGGCCGCCACCTCAACGTCTCGGTCGCGCCCGCCGAAAAGCATCAGAACGGCCGCCTGCTCAACGCGATCACCGCGCCGAACGTGCTGATCCGCGAAGCCGTGCTCGCGTCGTGCGCTGTGCCGGGCGTCTTTCCGCCGGTGATGCTGATGGCGCGCGACGATAAGGGCGAGCGTATTCCGTACCAGCCCGACCGGCGCTGGGTCGACGGGTCGGTGACGCATGATATCCCGACGAAGCGGCTCGAACGGCTCTATGGCGTCAACCATCATATCGTCAGCCAGGCGAACCCGATCGCGCTGCCCTTCGCGACCGACACGCGCAAGCAGATGGCGCCGATCGAGGCGATCCAGCATGCGTCGATGGCGACCTTCAAGGCGTGGCTCAACGCCAATATGGTGATTTTCCAGAAACCGCTCGAGCTGATCCCGCCGATCAACAGCCTCGCCAATATGGCGCGCTCGGTGATCAATCAGGAATATACCGGCGACATCAATATCATCCGCCCGCCCAAATTCTGGTCGCCGACGAAGATCCTTTCCGACCTCGCGCAGGAAGATATCGACGAACTGATCGACACCGGCGAGCGTACCGCATGGCCCAAGGTCGAGATGGTCCGCACCCAGACCGCGATCAGCCGCGCGCTCGAGGCGATCCTCGCCAAGATCGACAAGGCGGGCGACGACGGCCCCGGCCACCGCAGCGCGGCGCTGAAGAAGGCGGTTCGCTGAGCATGGCGGCGGGTGCGGTGATCCTGCCGGCCGGTTCCGCCGGGGCGGGAGCAAAACTCCACGTCACCCACTGGCTGCCCGAAGGTCGCCCGCGCGCGATCATCTTGCTCGCGCACGGCTATGCTGAACATGCAGGCCGCTATGAATATGTCGCGAAGCGGCTGACCGGTGCGGGCTATGCCGTCTATGCGGTCGACCATTGGGGGCATGGCAATTCGGACGGCGAGGGCGGTTTCGTCCCGCGCTTTTCGGCGTTTCTCGACGGGATGAGCGAATTGTTGACGCTCGTCGAAATCAACCATGCCGACACGCCGCGCCTGCTCCTCGGGCACAGCATGGGCGGGCTGATCGCCACCTTGTTCCTCGTCGAGCGCCAACAGGCGTTCGTCGCCGCCGCCCTTTCGGGCCCGGCGATCCTGCCCGCCGAACCGCCGTCGCGCTTCACCGTGTGGATCAGCCGCTTTCTGTCGCGCTTTTTCCCGCGCCTCGGCGTGCTGTCGCTCGATTCAACCGGCGTCAGCCGCGATCCGCAAGTGGTCGCTGCCTATCAGGCCGATCCGCTCGTCTATGGCGGCAAGATCGGCGCGCGGCTCGGCAAGGAATTCATGGACGCGATGGCGGTCGCGCAGGCCGACGCGCCGAAGATCCACCTGCCGATCCTGATCCAGCATGGCGAGGCCGACCGGCTGACCGCACCCGCAGGCTCGCGCTACCTGTTCGCCAATGTCGCCTCGAAGGACAAACGCCTCGAAATCTACCCGGGCCTGTTCCACGAAATCTATAACGAGCCCGAACGCGATGCCGTCCTCGACGATCTGATCGGCTGGTTCGACGCGCACATCGCCGGCGGAAACTGAGCCATGAACTTCTTCATTCTCGTCCTCATCTCGACAGCCGTCTTCCTGACTTTGCTCTATTTCTTCTTCCCCGAACAGATCGTGCAGCTCATGCGCTGGCTGATGCGCCAGCGCGCGCGCGTCGCGCGCAAGACGGTGACCGTTGACGGCCGCACATGGCCTTATCTGGAGAGTGGCGATCGGTCGAAGCCTACGCTCGTCATGGTCCACGGATTCGGCGCCGACAAGGATCATTGGACCTTCTACGCACCGTGGCTGACGAAGGACTATCACCTCATCGCGCCCGACTTGCCGGGGTTCGGCGAAAACGATCGCGACGGCGAACTGCCGTTTGACGTCGAAACGCAGGCCGCGCGGCTGAAAGCATTCCTCGATGCGCTCGGCATCGAACGCCCGCATCTTGGCGGCAACAGCATGGGCGGCTGGATCGCGCTGCGCTTTGCGATCGATTATCCGGATCGTCTGCGCACGCTGACGCTGATGAACAACGCCGGGATTGTCGGCGCGAACGAAAGCGAGTTGCAGAAGCTCGCGGCGGACCGCGACTATAATCCGCTCGTGCTTGCCAGTCTGGAGGATGCCGATCGGCTGATCGCCTTTGTCGTCCGCAAGCCGACGCATGTGCCCGCACGGCTCAAACCCGTGATTTATGCCGATGCGCTCAAGCATCGCGACCTGCTCGACAAGATTTTCTGGGTCATCGCCGACGAGATGGAGCAAAGGCCGCTCAACGACCAGCTCGGCAAGGTGACGGCGCCGACGCTGATCATCTGGGGCCGTCACGACAAGCTGATCGACGTCAGCTGCGTCGCGGTGCTCGAGGCGGGGATCGCGGGCAGCACGTCGCATATCTTCGAGGATGTCGCGCACGTCCCGATGATAGAGGCGCCGAAGGCGACCGCGATGGTCCAGCGCGAGTTTCTTGCCAAGCATTGAAATGATCGTCAGTCTCTCCCGAAAACAGGGAGAGCGGAATGCGGTTGAAGGTGGGGCTGCTCGGTGGGGGTAGCTGGGGAACGACTGTCGCCTCGGTGGTGTCGCGTAACGCGCCGATCACGCTTTGGGCGCGCGATGCCGAGACCGTCGACGGCATCAATGCCGATAACGAGAACCACAAATATCTTCCCGGGATCAAGCTGCCCACGGCACTGCGTGCGACGAATGACCTGGCGGAAGTCGTTGCAGGCTCCGACGTGCTTGTCATGGGCGTGCCGTCGCACAGCTTTCGCGCCGTGCTCGAAGAGGCGCGCAATCATTTGCGCCCGTGGGTGCCGGTGATCAGCCTAACCAAGGGGCTCGAACTGTCCTCGGGCAAGAGGATGACCGAGCTGATCGAGGAAGTGCTGCCCGGCCATCCCGTCGGCGTGCTCACCGGGCCGAACCTCGCGCGCGAGATCATGAGCGGGCAGGCGGCAGCAAGCGTGCTCTCGATGGAGGACGAGATCGTCGTTCGCGCGCTCCAGCCGGTGTTCCATTCGGGGCTGTTCCGCGTCTACACCAACACCGACCTGCTCGGCTGCGAGCTCGGCGGGGTGCTCAAAAATATCATCGCGATCGCGGTCGGTATGGGCGACGGGCTCGGCGCGGGCGACAACACGCGCTCGGCGCTGATGACGCGCGGGCTTTCGGAAATCACCCGGCTCGGCGTCGCGATGGGCGGCCGCGCGGAAACCTTTGCGGGGCTCACCGGTATGGGCGATCTTATCGCCACCTGCACCAGCCCGCTGTCGCGCAATCGCCATGTCGGGGTCGAACTCGGCAAGGGGCGCCCGATCGACGAGATCATCGCGGGCATGAACATGGTTGCCGAGGGGGTGAAGAGCGCGCCGACCGTGATCGCGCTCGCCGAACGCTACGGTCTCGACATGCCGATCGCGCGTGATGTGTATGATGTGACGCAGGGCAAACGCAGCGCGCAGGACGTGTTTCGCGGGCTGCTCCGCTCGGCGGTCGGCGACGAAGCGCATCCCGGCTGAGCCTGTTTTTGGCGAATCTACCGCGAGACGTGCCGAATCTCCGTTAAGCCGGGAAGAAAACAGCCGCGCGCTTCGTTGACTCCCCTGACCGCCCCGCAACGGGCGGACAATCAGGAGATGGACGATGAAAAAATGGGCCACCCTCGCTATTCTCGTGGCTCTCCCGGCCACCACGGCTGTGGCTGCCGTTCCCTATGGCTCGCAGCCGCCGGGATTCGAAGCGCCGCATATCCGCACCAGCCCCATCGCGGGCGTCGTGAACCAGCAATGGTATAATTACAAAGCCGATATTCTCGAGGCGGAGAAGGAGCTGACCAGCGACCTTCGCCATTCGACCGACCGCGAAGACCGCTGGGACGCGTGGGATGAATGGGAGACCGAGGTGGTCGACGCCGACAAGGATTATGTGAAGGAAATGCGCAAGAAGGGTTATCGCACCGGTCGCGTGACGGTCGGCGGTTAAACCGCGCCGAGTTCCCCGGAGCCTTGCTCTGGGTCGCAGGGAAGGGCGGGTGTCATGGGGCACCCGCCCTTTCTTGTTTCAGGATTTGGCCTCGGCCAGCAGCGCCTTGGCCTCGGCGCCCTGCCAATCGATCGCGCCGACGACGCGCCAGATTTCGCGCCCCTCGGCGTCATAATAGATGCTTGTCGGCAACGCGCTGTTCGCGGCGTCGAGTAGGCCGTTCTGCGGATCGATATAGGGCTGCAGTACTTTCAGCCCCGCCTTCTGGAACCATGGGTCGACGATTTCGGCGCCCTGGAGGTCCTGCGCGACCGCGAGCACCGTCATCCGTTCAGCGCTTTTCGCTGCGAGCGCGTCGAGCGTTGGCATCTCGGCGACACACGGCGCGCACCAAGTCGCCCATAGATTGACGAGCAGCGGCTTGCCGCGGAAGCTCGCCAGCGTCACCGCCGCATCGTCGGGCCCGCGAAAGGCTGCGGCCGGCGCGGCTTCGCCCTTGTGGCTGCGGTCGATCATATATTCGAATTTGCCGACGCCCTTCGCTTGGCCCGCCGAAACATTTGCTTGGCCTTGCCCCGCTTGCTCGCCCGCCTGCTTTTCCCTATCGCAGCCCGCGATCGATCCGGCCAGAAGAACGGCGAGGATCGCAAGATACGGGCTTGGAACGCGGCGAATGACGACTTCTCCTGACAGCAACAGCATGTGGGGCGGCCGCTTCGGTGGCGGACCCGCGGCGATCATGCAAGAGATTAACGCCTCTATCCCGATCGACAAGCGCCTGTGGGAAGAAGATATCGCCGCGAGCCGCGCGCATGCGACGATGCTCGGCGCCGCGGGCATTATCGGCGCCGACGATGCGGTTCAAATCGACCGCGGCCTAGCGCAGATCGCCGATGAATTCGCCGCGAACGGCGTACCGGTCGACCTCAGCCTCGAAGACATCCACATGACCGTCGAATCGCGGCTGAAGGAGATAGTGGGCGAGGCCGCAGGGCGCCTCCACACCGCGCGCTCGCGCAACGACCAGGTCGCGACCGATTTCCGCCTGTGGACGCGCACGGCCTGCGAACGCATCGACGCGGGACTGCAGGCAATCCAGACCGCTTTGCTCGCACGCGCCGACGAACATGCGGACAGCATCATGCCCGGCTTCACGCACCTGCAGGTCGCGCAGCCGGTGACGCTCGGCCATCATCTGCTCGCCTATGTCGAAATGTTCGGCCGCGACCGCTCGCGCTTCGCCGATGCGCGCCGCCGCCTCAACGAATCGCCGCTCGGCGCCGCCGCGCTCGCGGGCACCGGCTTCCCGGTCGATCGCCATGCGACCGCCGCCGCACTCGGCTTCGACCGCCCGATGGCGAACAGCATTGACGCGGTTTCGGACCGCGACTTCGCGCTCGAATTCTGTGCTTCGGCGTCGATCGCCGCGATCCATCTGTCGCGCCTCGCCGAGGAAATCGTGATCTGGGCCAGCCAGCCCTTCGGTTTCATCAGCCTGCCCGACGCCTGGTCGACGGGCAGCTCGATTATGCCGCAAAAGCGCAACCCCGACGCCGCCGAACTGGTGCGCGGGCGCGCCGGCCTGCTGCTCGGTGCCTTCCAGCGGCTCAGCGTCATCGTGAAGGGCCTGCCGCTCACTTACTCAAAGGATCTGCAGGACGACAAGGAAACCGTGTTCGGCGCCTTCGACGCGCTCGCGCTGTCGCTCGCCGCGATGACCGGGATGGTCGAAACGCTGACCTTCCGGACCGATCGCATGCGCGCGCTCGCCGCCTCGGGCTATTCGACCGCCACTGACCTCGCCGACTGGCTCGTGCGCGAGGCGGGGCTTCCGTTCCGCGAAGCGCATCATGTCGTCGGCTCGTGCGTGAAGCGCGCCGAGGAACTCGGCGTCGAGCTGTCGGCATTGCCTGCGACAGATGCTGCGGCGATCTATGCCGCGATTACGCCCGACGTGCTCGCGGCGTTGACCGTCGAGGCGTCGGTCGCCAGCCGCACCAGCTATGGCGGGACGGCGCCCGAACGGGTAAGGCAGGCCATCGCCGCGGCCCGCGCGGCGCTCGAAGGAACGATGTGATGGCGACGAACCGCCTCATCCTGATTGGTATAACCGCCACCGCGCTGCTCGGCGCATGCGGTAGCAGAGAAGATCTGAAGCCCGTGGCAGGCCAGCCTGCACCGGTGATTCCCGTCGGCGCGACCCGCGCCCCGACTACAGAGGAGCTTACGACGCCTGACGCGCAGGCCCGGCCCGCGCGCAGCGACGAACTTCTCAAACGGTCCGAACAACGCGAAGCCGACGATTTTGACTTGCCGCCTCCGGGCTGAGCCTCAGGACTTTTACCAATGAATCATTTTGAAATTCGGGACGGCGTGATGCACGCCGAGGATATTCCGCTGCCGCGCATTGCCGAAGAAATCGGCACCCCCGTCTATGTCTATTCGCGCGCCACGCTCGAACGCCACGCGCAGGCGTTTCGCGACGGGCTGAAGGATGTTCCCAAGAAGCACCTCGCCTTCGCGATCAAGTGCAACCCAAACCTCGGCGTGCTGCGGGTGCTCGCGCGGCAGGGCTATGGTGCCGACGTCGTGTCGGGCGGCGAGCTCGAACGCGCGCTCGCGGCGGGCATGGCGCCCGAGGACATCGTCTTTTCGGGCGTCGGCAAGACGCGAGCCGAACTGGCGCAGGGGCTCGACCGCGGTATCGGCCAGTTCAACATCGAGCATGAGCCCGAAGGCGTGGCACTCGCCGAGATCGCGCTCGCCAAGGAAATGACCGCGCCCGCGGTGCTGCGCGTCAATCCCGATGTCGACGCGGGTACGCATGCCAAGATTTCGACCGGCAAGGCCGAGAACAAGTTCGGCGTCGGCATCGACGTCGCGCCCGACATCTTCGGCCGGCTTGCGGCGCTGCCGGGGCTCAACATGCGCGGCATAGCGGTGCATATCGGCAGCCAGCTCACCAGCCTCGCGCCGCTCGAGGCGGCGTTCAAGCGCGTGGGCGAGCTCGTCGCCGAGCTGCGCGCCGCGGGGCACAGCATCACCCATGTCGATCTCGGCGGCGGCCTCGGCGTACCGTACAAGGCCGACGATAATCCGCCAAGCCCCGCCGAATATGGCGCGATGGTTGCGCGCGTGACCAAGGATTGGGACGTCACCCTGATGTTCGAACCCGGCCGCGTGATCGCAGGCAACACTGGCGTGTTGCTGACCGAGGTGCTGTGGGTCAAGCCCGGCGCGACCAATCCGTTCGTGATCGTCGACGCTGCGATGAACGATCTTGCGCGACCCGCGCTCTACGACGCCTATCACGACTTCGTTGCGGTCAAGCCGAGCGGCGCGACGATGACCGCGTCGATCGTCGGTCCGGTGTGCGAAACCGGCGACACCTTCGCGCGCGACCGCGTCACCGACGAAGTCGCGCCCGGCGACCTTGCGGTTTTCCGGACTGCCGGCGCCTATGGTGCAACGATGGCCTCGACCTACAACAGCCGCAGCCTTGTTCCCGAGGTGCTCGTCGACGGCGATCGCTATGCCGTCGTCGCCGACCGGATCACGGCGGGCACGATCATGGCCGCCGAGCGCGTGCCCGACTGGATCGACTGACGTGGAGCAGCTTCCCATCTTCCTCAACCTTCGCGGCCGCACGGTCGTGCTGGTAGGGGAGGGGGAAGCCGCCGATGCCAAGGCGCGGCTGATCGTCCGCGCGGGCGGGCGGATCGTGCCCGAGTGGGAGGAGGGGACTGCAATCGCCTTCGTCGCGCTCGACGATGGCGAACAGGCGCGCGCCGCGGCGCAGGCGCTCCGCGCGCGCGGGCTGCTCGTCAACGTCGTCGACCGCCCCGATCTTTGCGACTTCACCACCCCTGCGATCGTCGATCGCGCCCCGGTGACGATCGCGATCGGGACGGGCGGCGCGTCGGCCGGCCTTGCCAAAGCCGTCCGTCAGCGCATCGAGGCCTTGCTTCCCGCCGGCCTTGGCGCGCTTGCTTCGGCGCTCCATGTCGCACGCGACGCGATGAGAGCGCGCTGGCCCGCCGCCGCCGACCGTCGCCGCGCGATCGACGCCGCACTGGCAAGCGGTGGTGCACTCGACCCGCTTGGTGATGATGCGGCCGACAGGGTCGAAAGCTGGCTGGCGAGCGCAGCGGCGATCCAGCTCTCGCGCCTCGAAACCATCGCTTTGGTCAGCGCCGATCCCGACGACCTCACCCTGCGCGCCGCACGCTTGCTCGGCGAGGCCGATCATATCTTCCATGCCGCGAGTGTGCCCGCCGCCATCCTCGACCGCGCCCGCGCCGACGCCGTGCGCCACATCGCCGATGCGCCGCCCGGCGATCCGCCGCCCGGGCTGTCGCTCTGGCTTGCGCGATGACGAATAAGGTCCACCCGCTCTATGCCGCGATGGCGCCGACGATCTTCGAACATATGTCGGGGCTCGCGCGGGCGCATGACGCGATCAACCTCGGCCAGGGCTTTCCCGACGAGCCGCCGCGTCCCGACATGATCGCCGCCGCAGCGCGCGCGCTCGCTGAAAAGTCGAACCAATATCCGCCAGCCTTCGGGCTACCCGAATTGCGCGATGCGATTTGCGGCTTCTATGCTCGGCGACAGGGCCTCGCTCTGTCGCGCGAGCGGGTGATCGTCACATCGGGCGCGACCGAAGCGCTCGCCGCCGCCATCCTCGCCTTCGTCGCGCCGGGTGACGAGGTGATCCTGTTTCAGCCCGCTTATGACAGCTATGCGCCGATGGTGCGCCGCGCCGGCGGCGTCCCGGTTTCGATCGCGCTCGCCCCGCCTGACTGGCGATATGACGCCGGTGGGCTCGCGGCGGCGATCACGCCGCGCACGCGCGTCCTCATCCTCAACGACCCACTCAATCCTGCCGGCACGGTTGCCAGTGAAGCAGAACTGGCGATGATTGCTGACGCCTGCGTTCGCCACGACCTCGTCGCGATCTGCGACGAGGTTTGGGAGGATGTGCGCTTCGATGGAGCGCCGCACCGTTCGCTGCTGTCCTTCCCAGGCATGGCCGACCGCGCGGTGAAGATCGGATCGGCGGGCAAGATTTTCGGCCTGACGGGGTGGAAGACCGGGTGGTTATGCGCCGCGCCCGCGATGGCGACCGCGCTCGGCCGCGCGCACCAGTTCCTGACCTTCACGACGCCGCCCGCGCTGCAATGGGCGGTGGCCGAAGGGTTGGACCGCCCCGACGCATGGTTCGCTGTGCAGCGCGAGGGCTGGGCCGCATCGCGCCGGAGGCTTGGCGACGCGCTGGCGGCCACCGGCTTCACCGTCCTGCCGAACGCTGCGACCTGGTTCCTCTGCATCGACCTCGCCGCGTCAGGGATCGACCTTTCCGACCGCGAGTTCAGCGAACGCGCGGTGCGCGAAGCGGGGGTCGCCTCGATCCCCGTCTCGGCGCTGTTCGAGGGCGAGGGCCCGCGCCACATCCTGCGTCTCTGCTTCGCGAAGGATGGCGCGATACTCGACGAGGCGGTGCGGCGCCTCTCCTCCTTTCGCGAAAAGCTGCGCTCCGAAAATTAAGGGGCGATCGCCAGCCCATCGCCATTCTTGCCCGCCGCGATCCGGCGCAGCACTTCGCCGCTCGCAACATCGATCTCGACCACCTTGTCGTGCCCGGTCTCGGCCGCATAGAGCCGCTTCGAATCGGCGCTGAACAGCAGGGTGACCTGCCCCTTGGTCGCCTCGCCAGAGACTTTGATCGTCTTGATCGGCGCGCGGGTTTCGGCGTCGAACAGGTTGATTGTGCCGCTCGCAATATTGCTCGTCGCGACGAGCTTGCCGTCGGGGCTCGCCAGCACCCGGATCGCGACCGGATCGACAGGCTGCTCGGCGATCTTCTTGCCTGTCCTGGTATCCCAGATCGATACGCGCGGCGCATCGAGATCGCCGACCCACAATTCGCGCCCGCGCTTGGTCAGCGCCAATCCCTCGGGCTTGCCGCCGATGGTCAGGTCGCGAAGCTTCTTCGCCGCTTTCAGGTCGAGGACGCTGACCGTCCCCGCCGCGATATTCGCGGTGTAGGCGGTTCGGTTGTCGGGCGCGACGACGATCATGTGCGTGCCCTTCTGCCCCGTCGAAATCGACGTCAGCTTGCCGTCGGTCGCGACCACCGCGACCGACTCGCTGCCCTCGGTCGTCGCGACCAGTCGCCCGTCGGACAGCCAGAGCAGCCCGTGCGGCCGCTGGTTGGGGCTGAGGTCGATCGTCTTGACCTTGGTCCGGTTCGCCACGTCGAATATGTCGATCGTCGTGCTGCCATAGGCGACGACCGCCGCCTGTTTGCCGTCGGGCGAGATCGCGATCTCGTGCGGCATCTTGCCCGTCGGCAGCCGTGCCAGCTCCTCCCCCGACGCCAGCGCGATCACGCTCAGCGTATCCTCGGCCTTGTTGCCGACGAGCAGCGTTTCGGCCCCCGCGGGCGCGGCGAGCAAGAGGGCGCAGAAGGTGGCGGCGATAGTGCGGCGCATGATGGGTCTCCCGGTTTTGAGCCCGCACCCTATACCCGGCGCGGCGCGTCGCAACCCCGCTTCGACCAGCGACATGGCCTTGATTACGATAAGTTAACTGGGAACCGCGCCCGCGCCTTCCTAGCCAAGTCCCCGGCGGCAGGTCGCGCCGCCGGTCAAGGACAGGAGGGGGAATATGGGTCTGCCAACCATCGATATCGAGGCGCTGCCTTTGCTCGACACTGCGGTCGGATTGTTCGGTTCGCTGATGCGTGAAAGCGCCTCGTCGGGGGCGTCGGTGTTCGAACTCGCCGTCGCGATCGCGATGATCGTCTACGATTAAGCTGCGGCGGGAGCGGAGGGCGCCACCAACCCGGCGCCCGCCGTTCCCCCGCGTTTCGAGGGTGCCCATCATGACGTCGCGTCACGATCATTTCCCCCGCGCCGATGCCGCGCGCCGCCTCGCGATGCGCCGCGCGGTCGCGCACGTCGAGGCTGCGTGGAGAGCGGCTGACACCGCCCCCGACGGGCTGCTGGCCGCGATCGCGGCGCTCGCCGACGCCCCCGCCGACGTCGCAATCGCGTGTCTGCTTCCGTGGCTCTCCGACACCGATTGGCTTTGCGGCCGACTCGATGCGGCGCTGGCGTTGCTCGCCGCCGATCCCTTCGCGCGTCCACCGCTGCGGATGGTCGGCGGCGGCGATGGCGGCCCCGGCGGGCTTGTCCTCGCCGATTGCGGCGCGATCCGCCTGACGCTCCAACTCCGGCCGTTCACCGCGAATGGTGTCGCGCCGGGCAATGCGGTCTTCGTCCCGGGCCGCGCGGCGATCCATGTCCTCGATGGCGGCGGCGCAGAGCTTCGCGCGCATATTGTAGCGGTCAGCGCGGCCGAAGAGGCTGGCGGCTTCACCGCGCAGGGTGCCGCCCAGTGCCTCACCCAGCCGTCGCGCCCGCTCCGGACAGGCGAGACGCTGATCCTCGACACCGCACGCCAAAGCTTCACGCTGCACGGCACCGGCCGGGACATCCTCTACCTCGAACTCACCGTCCAGCCGCCGTCGCGGCTCCCGATCCGCGGCTATGACATCGCCAGCGGGCGCCTGACGCACGTCAGCGCCTCGCGCCGCGACAGCAGCTTTCGCCAGACGGCGCTCACGCTGCTCCGCAAGCTTGGCCGCACGGATGCCGCGCCGCTGTTCGTCGCCGAGACGGCAAGCGAGGATTTCGCCGCACGCTGGAACGCGATGCGCGAACTCGTCGCGCTCGACCCCGCGGCGGCGCTTCCGCATCTCGGCGCGATGGCGGCGACCGATCCGCATCCCGAAGTACGCGCCGCCGCCGCGGCGACGCACGCGCTCTTCTCCCTGCCTTCCGGTGAGACGGGGCGGGAGGGGGGTGGAGGGCCGGGGCCTTGCACAAGCCCGGCGCCCTCCACCCCCAAATCTTCCGGCAAACAGGCGCCCCGCGCGAAGGGGCCCGTCACATGCCCCGCCTGATCGATCCGCCCGTGGGCTCCGCGCTCGATCTCGAAGAGGTGACCGCGCGCCTCGACGAAAGCGGCGTGGACCTCGCCAATGAGGCAAGCATCGCGCGCTGCACCGACCTTCTAGCCGGCCTCCAGCGCAACCGCGACTTCCTCGCCGACCGCGTGATTGCTGCGCTCAAGGCGAGCTACGCCGACCAGCTCGAAGTCAACCGCTGTACGGCGCAGGTCTTCCTCCTCTATCGCAGCCTTCGTGGCTTTTACCTTCGCGCGAATATGTGGCCGTCGGCGCGCGACGCCGTTTACACGACAAGCGGTCCTGTGGCCTTCTCCTACGGCGTTCCGCACGACCATAATTTCCACTTCCTCACCACAGGCTATTTCGGCCCCGGCTATGTTAGCGACTATTATGGCTACGACGCGGAGCAAGTGGACGGCCGCATCGGCCAGCCGCTGCACCTCCAGTTCGTCGAGCGCAGCCAGCTCAGCGAGGGCAAGATGATGCTCTACCGCGCTCACCGCGACATCCACAGCCAGCTCCCGCCGACAAGCCTCTCGGTCAGCCTCAACATCATGGACGAAGGCGAGCACGTCCCCTGGCACGACCAATATATCGTCGACCTCGACCGCGGCACGATCGCCAAACGCCCGACGCTAACGAGCGGCGAAATGCTGCTGCGCTGCGCGGTGCACCTGACGGAGAATGGGAAGGATGTGGCGGAGCAGTTCGCGAAGGCGCACCCGGTGCCGCGCGCGCGGGCGAATGCAATCGGGGCGCTGGCAGCGGTGGAGGACGGTGCGGGTAGGGCGGCGGTGCTGGAGCGCGGGATGACCGATCGCGACGCGCGCGTTCGTGACGATTGCGCGCGCTGGCTGGCGGCGTAGCTTACCCTGCTGACAGCGCGGCTTTCGGCTGCTAGGGCGCGGCGCATGACCACGCCTTTGTCCCATATCCGCAACTTCTCCATCATCGCGCACATCGACCATGGCAAGTCGACGCTCGCCGACCGGCTGATCCAGTTCACGGGCGGGCTGACCGCGCGTGAGATGTCGGCGCAAGTCCTTGATAATATGGACATTGAGAAGGAGCGCGGGATCACGATCAAGGCGCAGACGGTGCGCCTGTCGTACAAGGCGCACGATGGTGAGACGTATGAGCTCAACCTGATGGACACGCCCGGCCACGTCGACTTCGCCTATGAAGTGTCGCGGTCGCTCGCGGCGTGCGAGGGCGCGCTGCTCGTCGTCGACGCGGCGCAGGGCGTCGAAGCGCAGACGCTGGCGAACGTGTACCAGTCGATCGAGCACGACCATGAGATCGTGCCGGTGATCAACAAGATCGACCTTCCCGCGGCCGACGTCGATAAGGTGAAGGCCGAGATCGAGGACATCATCGGGCTGCCCGCCGACGACGCGGTGCTCGCCTCCGCCAAGGCCGGCATCGGCATCGAGGAAGCGCTCGAGGCGATCGTCACGCGCATCCCGCCGCCAAAGGGCGACGCGACCGCGCCGCTCGTCGCGATGCTCGTCGACAGCTGGTACGATCCCTATCTGGGCGTCGTCATCCTGATCCGCGTGATCGACGGCGTGCTGAAAAAAGGCCAGCAGATCAAGTTCATGCAGGCGGGCACCACGCACCTGATCGACCGCGTCGGCTGTTTCACGCCCAAGATCGAGCAGCTCAGCGAGCTCGGCCCCGGCGAAATCGGCTTCATCACCGCGCAGATCAAGGATGTCGCGCAGGCGCGCGTCGGCGACACCGTCACCGACGCGAAAAAGCCCGCGGCCAAGGCGCTGCCGGGGTTCAAGGAAGTCCAGCCGGTCGTCTTTTGCGGCATGTTCCCGACCGACGCGAACGACTTCGAAAAATTGCGCGAAAGCATCCAGAAGCTCCGCCTCAACGATGCGAGCTTCTCGTTCGAGATGGAAAGCTCGGCCGCGCTCGGTTTCGGCTTCCGCTGCGGCTTCCTTGGCCTGCTGCATCTCGAGATCATCCAGGAGCGGCTGACCCGCGAGTACGACCTCGACCTCATCACCACCGCGCCGTCGGTGGTTTACAAGTTGAAGCTCGGCCATACGAAGAATGAGGCGGCGAAGGAGATCGAGCTCCACAACCCCGCCGACATGCCCGACCCGAACCGCATCGACGAGATTCAGGAACCGTGGATCGAGGCGGTGATCTACGTGCCCGACGAATATCTCGGCCCGATCCTGAAGCTGTGTCAGGACCGCCGCGGTGTGCAGAAGAATTTGACCTATGTGGGCGGCCGCGCGCAGATCACCTATGAACTGCCGCTCAACGAAGTCGTGTTCGATTTCTATGACCGGTTGAAGAGCATCAGCCGCGGTTACGCCAGCTTCGACTATCACCAGATCGGCCATCGCCCCGGCGACCTCGTCAAGATGAGCATCCTCGTCAACAACGAGCCGGTCGACGCGCTGAGCATGATCGTCCACCGCGGCACCGCCGAGACGCGCGGCCGCGGCATGTGCGAGCGGCTCAAGGACCTGATCCCGCGCCACATGTTCAAGATCCCGATCCAGGCCGCAATCGGCGGCAAGGTGATCGCCCGCGAAACCATCGCCGCGCTGCGCAAGGACGTGACCGCCAAATGCTATGGCGGCGACGCGACCCGCAAAAAGAAGCTGCTGGAAAAGCAGAAAGAGGGCAAAAAGCGGATGCGGGAGTATGGCAACGTGAACATTCCGCAGGAGGCGTTTATTGCGGCGCTCCGTATGGGTGACGACGCTTAGCTGCCAGTTTGCGCCTCAGGCCAGACATTCGACTGAGCGCCAGGATCGGCCGAAAATAGCCGTCTTCATGGTGACCGTTATGTCCGCTTTCGGCCCTCGTCCGTCATCGGCTCAGGATTTCACGACATTACAGATGCGTAATTTGCTGCCCATGCATCGGTAGCGTTGCTCCGGTTATGGGAGGGCTGCGCCTAAATGGGGCCCGCGAGTTCCTCGGTTGTGTGTTCTACGGAGGATCACATGTCCTTGCCCGTTTCAAGCGCCGAACTCGATGAGCGTACGTGCCGGCTTATCTGCCCGATCGCGGCGGCGATGGTCGGCGTCTGCCTGACGGGGATCGGTATCTTGCAGGTCACCGTCAGTGTGGCGCGGCGCACGACGCTCGCGGACGATTTGCTGTCGCTCGACGCGCTGCTCTTTCTGACTGCGATGCTGTCGTCCTACTTTGCCTTGCGGCTGAACTCATCGCGGCGGCTGCATCGACTCGAGCAACTGGCGGATGCCAGCTTCATCGCCGGCATGGTGCTGATGACGCTGGCCTGCTTCGTCATCACCTATGCCGTCCATCTCTAGGAGGCGCGGCCATCGGCGGTGATCGGGAGGGTTAACCGGACGCGCAGGCCCTGCGGCGGGCTGGATTCGAGGCGCATCGTCCCGCCGTGCAGATGGGCGATGGTCTCGACGAGCGATAGACCCAGTCCCGCACCGGTTCCGCCGCGTGCCGGGTCGAGGCGGACAAAGCGGCGCGCCGCTTCGGCCATCTGGTCGCCCGTCAGGCCCGGGCCATCGTCGCTCACCATCAGGTCGATGACGTTGCCGTCCACATGGTGCGCGCCGATCCGGATCGTCGATCCACCGGCCGCATATTTGAGCGCATTGTCGACAAGGTTGGAGAGCGCGCGGACGAGCAATTCGCGGTGCGCGAATATGTAGAGTTCGGGTGATGCATCGACGGCAATCGCGAAGCCGCGGTCCTCGGCCAGCGGGCCATAGACCTCCGCCATGTCGTCGAGCATCGGGCCTATGGCAAAGCGTGTGAACTGATCGCGGCCGATACCCGCCTCGGCCCGGCTGATCTCAAGCGCGGTATCGAGCAGGCGATGCAGGTTGTCGGCTTCCTCGATCGCATCGGCGATCGCGGCTTGCGCTGCAGGATCGCTCGTGCGCCCGAGACCCTGTTCGAGGCGGGCCTTCATGCGCGACACCGGCGAGCGCAAATCATGCGCCATCGAATCGGTTATCATGCGCAGCTCACGCACCAGTCCCGCAATGCGGCCGAACATCGCGTTGATCGACACCGCCAGCCGGTCGAAGGCGTCGCCGGTTTTGTCATGCTCGACGCGCGTGTCGAGTTTGCCGCCGACAAATTCATTCGCCGCGCGCGAGAAGATGTCGATGCGGCGCGCCAAGATCCACGCGACGAGCGCTGCCATCAGTGCCGCGATCAATGTGCCGACGGCGAGGGCATAGAAGAAGGCGGTCTCGCTGGCGCGCGCCAGCTGGCGCTCCGCATCCAGTGTCTCGCCGGTCAACAAGGCGTAGCCGCCAGGCAGGCGGGTAGTCACCACGCCCATCGGTTCGGCCGTTGTCGCGCCAGCGCGCGCGAGCCAGATCCGTCGCCAGTGTGCTGTATCGGCGATCGTCGAGGGCCATTCGCGAAGATTGCCCGCCAGACGGCGTCCGTCGGATCGCTTCAGCAAGACGATGAAATTGCGATCGTCGCGTGCCTTCAGCCTGTAATCGATCGCTTCGACGAGGCCGGGCAGGCCCTGCTGCCGATAATCATCGACGAGGTCGTCGCGCGCCACCTCGGCGGCGGTGCGGGCGTCGGACAATATGGTCGCCGATGTGAAGCGGTGAATCACCGTCAAGCCCAGCACAAGCGCCGCGACCTGGGCAAACACGAGCATCAGCGTCAGGCGGACGATCGTGCCATTCCCCCATCGCATGCCGGCTAGTCCGGATTGCCGAGCATATAGCCCGCGCCGCGAATGGTGTGGACGAGCAGTTTGCCGAAACCGTCGTCGACCTTGCGGCGCAGGCGGCTGACATGGACGTCGACCACGTTGGTGCCGGGGTCGAAATGATATTCCCAGACGCCCTCCAGCATCATCGTTCGCGTCACGACCTGGTCCTTGTGACGCAACAGATATTCGAGCAGCCGGAACTCGCGCGGCTGCAGGTCGATGCGCTTGCCGGCGCGGGTCACCCGCCGATTGAGCAGGTTCATTTCCAGATCCTCGCACGCCAGCACCGTTTCGGCGGCGGCGGCGCTCGACGGGCGCGCCATCAACAGCTTCAACCGCGCGAGAAGTTCCGAAAAGGCAAAGGGCTTGGTGAGATAATCGTCGGCCCCCGAGGTCAGCCCCTCCACGCGCGCATCGACCGCACCGAGCGACGAGAGGATGATAACCGGCGTGGCGATGTGTGCCGCACGCATCGCCGCCAATATGGCCATCCCGTCCATACCGGGCAGCATGCGGTCGAGGACGATCCCGTCGTAACTGCCGTCGGTCGCGTGGAATAGCCCGTCGCGCCCGTCCGCGACATGATCGACCAGGAATCCTTCTCCGGTCAGGCCCTTGCAGATGAAGTCCGCCGTCGTGCGGTCGTCCTCGATCACCAATATCTTTTGCGACATCGCGAAACTTTCCAGCCCAAAGGCATGTGCCTTGCGGATGTCTATACGCACTTGCGACGTCATGGCGAAGGCGAAGCCGCATAGCCGGGATTGGAGTCGGAGGGTGCCGGTAGAGTGCCCGCATGGGCTTCCCTGGTCCGCGCCGGGCGCGAGACGATCTGGTGGAGCGCGGTCATGCCGCTGGCAAAGGCCATGCCGCGCGGTCCGGCAATGTAGCGCGGTTCCCAGTGGGTCGCGAACTTGGCCTTGTAGTTGCGGAGGCCCTTGAAGCCATAAAGCATCTCGCCATGCCGGAACAGGAAGGCCGCGCTGCGCGCCCATGCCGGCGCCACCTTGCGCCCGTCGATGCCCGACAGCGGCGCGATCCCCAGCGTGAACCAGCGATATGCCTCGGCCTGCGCGTGCTGGATCAGGCGAAGGAACAGGAAATCCATCACGCCATAAGGGATGTCGCGCGCATGGCGCATCAGGTCGACCGACATTTCTTCGCGGTTCGGGGTCGCCAATATATTGGCAAAGGCGACGATACGTCCGCCGACGCGGACGACGGCGCAGGGGAAATGCGTCAGATAGGCGGGATCGAAGTTGCCGAGACTGAAGGCCTTTTCGCGCTGCTTTTTCGCCGCGAGCCACTCGTCCGACACGGTCTTGAGTTCGGGCAGGTGTAGCTCGACTTCGGCCGCGGGGATGATGGCGAAGGTTGCGCCTTCCTCGACGGCGCGGCGCTCGGCATGGCGCAGCGACTTCGCCTGCGAGCCTGCGAGCGAAAAGGCCGCGAGTTCGACCCGCGCTTCCTCGCCATATTTGACGATCGACAGGCCGAGATCGATCGCGGGGGGCAGGCAAGCGGCGCTGATCTGATAGAGCAATATGCGGCCCTGCGTCGCGTCGGCACGTTCGCGCAGTTTCCAGAGCAGGTCGGCCCAGCGCTCCTCGCGCCCGACGGGGTCGCCCATCACGATCCAGTTCGCGCCCTGCACCCCGTACATCAGAAAGGCGTCGCCTTCGTCGGCGAGCAGGAAATGCTTGTCGCCGGTGAAGGCGAGGAAGGCATCGCTATGGTCGGCGACGGCCAACGCTTGCCCGAGCTGATCGAAGGTGACCGCCTCGGCGCCGCCGCCCCGCGACGATGGCGCGAGCAGCCGCCAAAGCGAAAGCCCGGCGACGAGCACCGCGATGCCGAACAGCGCGCGCAGGAAGCGCGGCGCGTCGCCGTTCAGGCTGAACTGCCACCACAGGCTGTTGGAATAGGCGACATGTTTATAGGCAAAGAATCCTGCGAAGGCCGAAGTGAGCAAAGCGGTCATCGCGGCGACGATCCAGCCGGTCGACAGCGGCGCATCGAGCAGCGACGTCGTGCGATAGAAAGCGGGCCGGCTCCACTGGAGCGCAGCGCAAATCGCCGACAGGATCAGCGCTTCTTCATAGTCGAAGCCCTTGGCCAGCGAAAAGAGGATGGCCGCCAGCAGCAGCGCCCGCGTCGCGACGAAAGCGCCGTCGAGGCGGCGCAGCAGTCCGGGTGCGAGGAAGAGCAGCAGCGTCCCCGACAGGCTGGCGGCGATATGCGACGCCTCGACAAAGGGCAGCGGCAGGACATGCTTGAGTTCGTGCATGCGGCTCATCTCGGCCGGCGTTGCGCCCGACAAAAGCAGGATCAGCCCGCCCGCGAACACCAGCGCGGCGAGCAGCGGCGGCGCGAGCTCGCGAAGCAGCGACTGGCCGGCCGCTGCGACCGGGCGGCGCCACGCCTTGCCCTCGTGCCATGCGAGCAGGAACGCGGCGACGAGAAGGGGCAGGAGGTAATAGATTACGCGATAGGCGAGCAATGCGGCAAGGAGTTGCGCCTTGTCGCCGGGCACGGTCGCGATCACCACCGCTTCGAATATACCCAGCCCGCCGGGCACATGGCTGATGAGCGCCGCAATGATGGCGAGCGCATAGCCAAGGAAGAACGCCGGATAGGCGGCCGGATCGGGGGCGGGAAGCAGGACATAGAGCGCGGCGCTTGCGGCGGCGAGGTCCAGCGCGGCGATCAGGGTCATCGCGCCGCTTCGCTTGAGGTTCGGCAGCGGCGTGCGCCAGCCGCCGACGTCGACCGCCTCCAGCCCGAAATGGCGAAGCAGCAACGGGATGAAGCACAGGGTCAGCACGACCAGCCCGGCCAGATGCAACCAGTGGAGCGACAGCCCCCAATCGAAGAAGGGAAGGATTTGCGTGCTCGCCATCGCGGCGAGGCCCGCAAGGAGGATGACGCCGTTCCAGAAACTCAGGCTGGCCAGCGCGATCACGCTGCCGATCTCGCCGCCGCCGAGGCCGGCCGCGCGATAGATGCGATACCGCGCCGATCCGCCGGTGAGCAGTGCCAGGCCGAGATTATGGCTAAGCGTATAGCTGGTGAAGGACGCGAGCCCATAGGTCCGCCAGGGCAACTTGCGGTCGATGACCCGCAGCGCGAAACGGTCGTAGAGCGTCAGCATCAGATAGCTTGCGGCCGTGAGCAGCAGTGCCGCGCCGATCTGTCCCGCCGACAGAGCGTCGAAGGCGTGGCGAATCTCGTGCGGGCGGACCGAATGGAGCAGTTTCGACAGGGCGGTCAGGCCGAGCGCCGCGACCAGCAGCGCGCCGCCGATCGAGAGCGGCTTGCTGTTATGGCGACCCCACGCCACGGCGTTCGCGAATGTCGTCATCGCCGGGTCCACTCCTGATGCTTGCAGATCAGCCCGCCCAAGATGCAGCCCGATATACGCAAGCTGTCGGGAGTCTTTAGTTCGATCGTCGAGTAAAAGCGACGTCCCTGATCGGGGACATAGACCTGTCCCGTCCAGCGGCTCGCGCCGCTCGCGCGGTAATTGCTGAGCAATTGGGTGCCGACCAACGCGGTCACGCCCGCATCGCGTGCGTCGGCGATCGCCTTTGGCCCCGCCCACACGATATCCCCGCACAAGAGCGGTCCGCAACCATGGGTGCGCACGAGGATCGTGCCCTTGGGATTTTGCCACAACCCGAACGGAGTCGCGACGGGCGCAGCGTGGGCCGTTCCGGAGAGCGCCAGAAACAGCGTCAGGACCAAAAGCCGCATCTCACTCGCTCCTTGCCATTTGCGCGTTGCGCACGGCGGGTAATATGGCCGCTTCGATGGCGGGATAGTCCGAATTCAGCCCGTGGCCGCCGGGCAGGGGAATACGCCGGACATTCGGCATCTGGAGCTCGGGGCACAGGCTGTTTGTTTCATCGGCGCCATAGACACATGTCACCGGCGCCCAGCGGAGGCGCGATGCCGTCGGGTAGGCGCGCTGGTCGGGAATTTCGAGGCCGGCGAGCTCGATCGGCGAGGCGCGGAAGATGATATCGTCGCCCGGAACCAACAGCACGACCGACCGGATCGGGGCGCGGGCGGCGGGCGAGAATTGCGCCAGGCCGCCATGCAGCATATCGGCGCCAAAGGACTGACCGATCAGCACGACATGATCCGTCTTCCCCAGCTTCATGGAGCGGGTCATCGCCGTTTTGATCAATTCGGCGGAGTCCTCGGGCGTCCGGCGCGGCGAGAAAAACGTCAGCGAATTGACCGTGACGACCGCGTAACCGGCCGCGTTCAGCCGCGCCGCAATCCTGGGCGTCTTGCCCACCCGGTTGCCCATGTCTCCCGACAGCATGGCGATCGCGGGTTTTGCGGGGCCGGCATCGGCGGACGGCATGTCGTGGAACAGCGGGCCGTTATAATAGCCGGCATGCAGATAGGCCGCCGCAGCGATGCCGATCGCGAGGACCAGGGCCAGGAGCCATTTTTTCATGGGACTTCCTTCACAATCGGGATCATCGCATTTCGCCTTCCTTCCCGAAGATAGGCGAATGCATCCGGCGGGAAGCTGGCGCGAAGATTACGATATTGTCATGTCGCGGCCATGCCCCGGTTGGATCGCCCGGCCTAGAAGGAGGGTGTCCAAGGCGGAGCCATCCCCCCGGCTCCCTCTCGCCCCAGACTCCGCCTGGACATTCTGAAGCGTTCGTCCGCGCTCCCGCGGATTCCATGGAGTGAAGAATATGGCACATTTCCGTACCCTCGTCGGCCTTGGCCTCGCATCCACGATGATGATCACCGCTCCGGTCTTTGCGTCGACCTCGACGACCGCCAAACCGGCAACCCATCAAGCTGCGGCTTCGAAGCACGCCGCGGCACGCCAGGCGCGTCCGGCCAAGGCTGCGACGAGCAAGGACAAGAAGGCCCCCTATTGAGGGCCGCGCTGCGAACGACAAGACCCAGTAGGCTGTGCAAGGGTTAGACCCCGGTACCCGCCACCCCGAAGCAGCCTTCTATCCGGCCAGTTCCCCTTTTCGCGGGAGCTGGCCGGTTTGGCATGTCCGGTTTCGCAATACGCTGGCCAAAGGCAGACATTTATCGGTCGGTTACCGACATAGGCATTCGGTGCAATATGAATTTCCGCTTCTCTCGATTTTTCACCAACAGCTGCCTGACTGCAAACGGTCAAAGGCTGAAGTTTGTCATGGACCGAAAACGAGTTCGAGCATCTGATTTTTCCAGATCGCCACCGACCGGTCGATCAGCTCCATGTCGGGGTTGCGGATATATTCGACCGTCAGGCCGCGGGTGACGGCGTTGTTGAGGAGCTGCAGGCTCTGATAGGCCTTGTCGTTGTCGATCCCGGCGGCATGCAGGATGAAATGGCCCCACAAACGGACGCGGCGGTCGAAGCGGCGCGTGCTCGGGCCAACTTCCTGGTCAAGGTCGGGGTCGTTGCGGCGCGCTAGATGGATTTCCAGTACCGCCGCCATTTCGGGGCGGCTGACCATCCGGAAGTTGGCGTCGATCAGATTCTCCATCGATTCCCGCGGCGTCGCACCCGCGCGGATAGCCTCGGCATAGACGCGCGTACGGTAGGCGGAAAATTCGGCCGCAACCGCCGCCATGATCTTGGCCTTGGTGGGGAATTGATGCTGGATCGCGCCGAGGCTCATGCCGGCGGCATCGCGGATCGCGTGCATCGTCGCGCCCGAATAGCCCTGCGCGCAGAGCACGTCGCGCGCCGCGGCCAGCACCTTGGCGCGCGTGGCGGCGCTGCGGTCGGCCTGGCTGCGGCGGGGACGGGCGAGGGTGGTCGTCATGCGGTCGTCATCCCCGATAACGGCGGAAGGCGCCATAGGCGAGGGGCATCAGAACGCGATCGTTGCGTTGACGCCGATCGTGCGCGGACGAACCACGCCCGTTCCCAGCGCACCATTGGCGTTGCGCGGTAGCCCCGCCACGCCGAGCAATGCTTGCGTCGAGGTGATCCCGCCCGAATTGGTCAGGTTGTTTACATAGGCGTTCAGCGCAAAGCGGCCGAAGTCGACACCGGCGCGCAGGTCGATCACCTCATAGGCTTTTACGCGAGGAAAGCGACCGAAGGCCCCGAGATAAGCAGGGTCGAAGCCGCCGCTCTGGCGCGAAACCGAACGGATCGATGCGCCGAGCGATGCCGTGAGATCCGAACCGATATCCCACTCATAGTCGGCGTTCGCGTTGACCGCATATTTGGGTGTGAAGGGCAGGCGGTCGCCCTTGAGCGCGCCGACCGCAACGGGATCGGTATCGCCGCTGAGCCGGGCGTCGTTGTACGCAAAGCTGATCGACGTCGTCAGCCCTGCTGTCGGGCGCAGCGTCGCGACGATTTCGGCGCCGTCGACCTTGGCACTCGCGCCATTCACATTGACGCCGAAGCCGTTGACCACCGCCGCGAGTTGAATGTTGTTCCAGTCGATATGATACAGCGATGCCTCGATCGACGCGCTCCGGTCGTCGGTGTCGCCCTTGAATCCGATCTCGTAGCTTGTGACCGTGTCCGGATCGAACGTCGTCGGGGTTCCCGGCGGCGACCCGATCGGGATGACGTTCGGTCCGCCGGGACGGTAGCCCTTCGCGACGCGCGCATAGAGCGAGGCTCGTTCGCCGAATTTGACCTTCGGCGCGACCGACCAGGTGAAGACGTTATCCGACGAGCGCAGGCCGTCGATCAGCGCGGTGCCGAGCAGGATGCCGTCGGTGGCCTGCTCGGCGCGCTGGCTGTTGTGGCTGTAGCGACCGCCGAGGTCGATATCGAACCAGGGCGACAGATGCAGTGTCGCGTTGGCGAAGCCCGCAATCTCCTCATAGCGCGAGTCGAGGTTGAACACCGCCAGTTCGAAAGGCAGGTCGATCGGCGTCAGCTCGCCGGGCGTGCCGGGCACCGCAGTTTTCAGATTTTGGAAGATGCGTGCCTTCTCATGCGTGTAATAGCCGCCGAGCATCCATTCGAGAAAATCACCGCTGTTCGACGCCAAACGCAGTTCCTGCGTCCATTTGCGGTTCTCGGTGAGCTGGTCGAAATAGACATAGGAACCGAGCACCGCGCTCAAGTTCGCAGTATAGTCGGCGCGGAACGACTGGATCTGCTCGCCGTAGCTTGTCGCCGAAGTCAGCGTGACGCCGCCGAAATCATAGTCGATCGTGCCGTTGTAGAGCCGGTATTTCACATTGCTGAAGGTCGGCAGATATTCCGATTGCGTGAGCCCGCCATAGAGCGGCTTCAGCGTCGCAGGATCGGCCTCGACGATGCTCGGCGCGTTGACATAGAGATTCTGGAACAGCGCGCTCAGCCGGACACTGAAATTGACGTCGGGTTTCCAAAGCAGCGAGGCGCGGCCGCCATAGCTCTCGAAGTCGTTGATGTTGCTGCGCAGGTTCGATCCGGCGGTTCCGATCGAGTCGATATAGCCACCCTGCTTGCGGTACGAACCCGAGGCGCGGAAGGCGAGCGTTTCGCCGAGCGGGACATTGACCATCGCTGCGCCGCGGTATGAGGCGTCGCCGCCGTCGGTAAATTCAACCCCGCCCAGCGCCTTGGCTTCGAAACCCGCGGTCGATGGCGCGTTGGTGACGAATTTCAGCAACCCGCCCAATGAACTCGCACCATACAGCGTGCCTTGCGGGCCGCGCAGCACCTCGATGCGGGCAATGTCGAAGCTGTCGAAATCACCGGCGAGTTCGGAGCCGTTGGCGAGGCCCGTGCTCGATCCGAAGGGCGTCTCGTCGACATAGACGGCGACGGTCGATGCGACGCCGCCGGTGTTGATGCCGCGCAGCACGAGCCGCCCCTGACCGGGCGTGCTCTGGACGAGCTGCAAGCTTGGGACATTTTTGAGGTAATCGGCGAAGTTGGTTGCGCCCTGCTGTTCGAGCGTCGCGCCCGACACGACCGACACAGATTGCGGCACGTCGATCAGTGTCTGCGATCGTTTCTGCGCCGTCACGACGATCTCGTTGCCAATATCCGCGTCGGCTTCCTGTGCCCATGCGGCGGCCGGCGAGCATAAAGCGAGAGCCAGTGCGGTGCCGCTCAGGGCGTTGGTCAGATGTCGCATGTTCAGTCCCCTCATCAGATTGTCCGTTTTTCGTTTCAGCGGTCGCGGCCGAGCGCGAAGCGCATGCCGTGCAGGATGGCGGCAGGTGCCGCCGAGACATGGTCGTCTTCGGCGAAGGCGATATGGCGGAGGTCGGTAACGCTGGCGTCGCGCAGCGCCGCCGCAAATTCGCGCGCGGCATCGACCATGCGCGCGGCGCGGATCTGCGCCTGCGCTTCCTCCAGCGTGACGCCGATCCCGTCGGGTACGCTGGTTGGCAGTTCCTGTTCCCGGGCGCCAACATTGACGAACACCCGCGGCTGGCGGGGAAGGGCGGCGAGCCGCTCGGTGAAGGCCGGCAATTCGTCGAGGATTGCGAAGCCGTTCCACCAGAGCGACGGGCTGCTCGCGATGAAGGCATCGAAACTGCCCGGCCGGGTGAGCAGCACGTGCGCGGCGAACAGGCCGCCGAGTGAATGGCCGAACAGGATTTGCGGACCGTCTGCGGTTTGCGGGTAGCGCGCCGCAATTTCGGGGCGCAGCCTGTCGGTCAGGAAGGCAAGGAACGCATCGGCGCCACCGCCCTGTGCGCCGCCGATCGCGGTGCCGATCCCGCCAAGGCTCGCCAACGCATCGGCACCGATTGGCGGCGTCAGGTCCACCGTGCGCAGCTTCAGGAAATCGGCATAGGCCGCATCATAGCCGATGCCGACGACATAATGGGCGGGGAAATCGGTGACGCTCGTAACGGCGCGCGCGATTTCCGCCGCCATGCCGAACAACAGGTCGCCGTCGACGACATAAAGAATGGGCACGCCACCATCGGGAGCGGGAGAGGCAGCCGCTGCGACGCTGATGGTGAGTTGGCCATCGCCCGAAGGATGGGCGAGGCTGAATTGTTCGAGGGCCGCACGCACCGAAAATGGCATCGATCTTCTCCCGGCGGTGTGGGTCGATTGCACGACTCCCCACTGCTCCCCCGATACATCAACTCTATTTACAATAAAGTCAACTTGTTTTAATGTTGAGTCCGCAAGCCGTGGTGACGGCGCCTGTTGGAGAGCGAGCATGAACGGCGATGCAGTCAGGACCGCAGTAGGCGACCATCCCGGAACGACCGCCGAAATCCGCGACCTCTCAAATGGCGCCCGCTGGGCCTGGTACGGCCTTGGCGTGCTGCTGATGACGACGCTTTTCGCGTTCGTCGTCCGCCAGATGCTCAGCCTGATCGCCCCGTCGCTGCAGACGTCGCTCGGCTTCACCGACCTGCAACTCGGCATGCTGCAGGGGCTGGGCATGGCGGTCTTCGCCAGCGTCGCCAGCTATCCGATGGGCTGGCTCGCCGATCGCTTCGGGCGTCGGCTCATTCTCGCGCTCGGCGTCGCCTGCTGGTCGCTCGCGACCGCGCTCTTCGCTTTCCAGAACGGCTTCTGGGGCCTGTTCGCCGCGACGATCGGTATCGCGATCGGTGAGGCCGGGCTCGCGCCGATCGTCTTCGCGTTGATCCCCGATCTGTTTCCCGAACGGCAGCGCAACACCGCGAATTTCATCTTCTACGGCGGCTCGCTGCTCGGTGCCGGACTCGGGATGGCGCTGGGCGGCGCGCTGCTGCAATGGCTCGCTCATTCGCAAGAGACGCTTCCGGCGGCGCTTTCTGGTGTGGATATATGGCGCATGGCGATGATGGTGATCGCGCTTCCGGGGCCGATCTTCTTCCTGCTCGTGCTGACGATGCCGTCGGGGGACAATTCCGGCGCCGCGGTTGTGCAGGGCGCCGACGATGGCGAACTACGCGACTTCATGCCCTATGCGCGCGCACATTGGCGCACGCTGCTCTGCGTTTTCGGATCGATCTTCGCCATGGCGGTGGCGATGACGTCGGGGATCATGTGGTTCCCGCTGGCTCTGCCGCGCGCGTTCGGCATCGATCCGACGACCGTGGGGGTCGGGCTCGGTACCGCGATCACCATCGCGACACTGGTCGGGGTGGTTCTTTCACCCGTCCTGCTCAAGCTGCGCCGCGGCGACGTCGATCTCGATCCGCTCCGCGTCGCCGCGATCTTCGTCGCGTTGACCCCGCTTCCCGCCGCCTTCCTGCCGTTCACCAGCTCGCCGTTCCAGGCCTATTGCATCGCGGGCGTGCAGGGCGCGCTCGGTATCGCCGCATCCTCGCTGATGCCGGGCGTGCTGCAAAACTTCGCGCCGGCGCATCTCCGTTCGCGTGTTTTGGCGCTCCTCGGCATCGTCAACGCGCTGGCGCTCGCGGCATCGCCGCTCGCGGTCGGCGCGATCTCGGGCCTGATCGAAGGACCGCGCGGCATGCTGCAGTCGATCACGATCGTCAGCCTGCCGGCGCTTATCGTCTCGGCAATACTGATGGCGTTCGCACCTGCGCCCTATGCCGCTACTCTCCGGGCGATCCGGTCCGGCCTCTCAAAGGAGTTATCATGACGACGACGCTATCGACCGGACCCGCCCCCGCGGACATGACGGATATGCGCGCGGCGCTTGCGGCAGGGCGAGTCACCGCGCCGATGCTGGTCGATCAGGCGATCGCGCGCGCCGAGGCTGTCAATCCGCAGCTCAACTTCATCGCCTGGCCGACCTTCGAACGCGCGCGCATGCAGGCGGGCGAGCCACGTTCGGGGCCGCTCGCGGGTATCCCGACGCTGATCAAGGATATGCTTCCCGAAAAGGGCATACCGGCCAGCTTTGGTTCGGCCGCGCTGCGCGATTTCATCCCGGCCGACGATGCGCCTTATGCGCGGGCGATTGCAGACACCGGGGCGATTTCGATCGCGCGTTCGGCGATGCCCGAACTGGGGCTCAATGCGGTCACCGAGTCGCCATTGCTCGGCCCGACACGCAATCCGTGGAACACCGACTATACACCGGGAGGCTCCTCGGGCGGCGGGGCGGCAGCGGTTGCAGCGGGTGTGGTCCCCATCGCTCATGCAAGCGACGGGCTGGGGTCGATCCGTCACGGCGCGGCGCCCTGCGGCCTCGTCGGCCTCAAGCCCTCGCGCGGTCGCAATGCCGGCGAAGAAGCCTTCCGGTCGATCACCGACCTGACAGTGAACGGCTGCGTCAGCCGTACCGTGCGCGACACCGCGGCTTGGCTGGAGGCCACGCAGACGCGCGACCCGGATTGCCTGCCGCCAATTCCGCTGGTGACATCCCCCGTCGATCATTCGCTTCGCATTCATGCTTATGGACGGGTAATGCGAACTGGCGAATTGGCCGACGCCAGCGTTCAGCGTGTTTTCGGGGATGCGATAGCCTTGCTGGGTCGGCTCGGTCACGAAGTTTCGGACGCCGATCTTCCCTTCCACGGTCCGGCCGCCGTGGATATGCTCGGCACCATTACAGAGGGCATGTTCTCCCGCCGCCTTGGCATGCTGTCGCAGGCAATCGGTATCGAGGTCAAAGCCGAACATCTGGAGTACCGATCGGTGACGCTGATCCAGGCGGGCGAGGCGGTCGGCGACGCGCAATTCGCTTCATCCTGGGCGTCGATGGAAGGTATCGTCGCCGCCTATCTCGATCGGCTGGAACAGATTGATGTCTGGATGACCCCAACGCTCAGCACCGAGATTCCACGCATCGGCGTGTTCGGACCGGATGTCGCATGGTCCGATCAAAAGAATCCACTGATCGACTATGCAGGCTATTGCTGGATCGACAATTTTGCAGGAACGCCGTCGATCAGCTTGCCGATGGGATTCAGCGCCAATGGGCTTCCCGTCGGCATTCAGTTCGCGACCCGGGTGGGCGGCGAGGGCCTTCTGCTTGCCCTCGCCTATCAGCTCGAAGTGGCGACTGAATGGAGTCGCGCGGTTCCCCCGCTATGGGCCGGAGACCTTTCATAACGCGAGCCCGCGTCTGCTTTTGCCGAGTTTCGTTCAAGAGCGGCTTGTTCGCAAACGGCCATTCTGATCGGCTGAGCGAGTGCGGCCTCGTTTTCCCGATTCAACCAACCAACGACAAGAGGTCATCATATTTCATTCACACTCAAGAGAGTGAATGTTGACTTTCGACCTATGCGCTGTCACTAACCCACCATGCCGACGATCGAGCGGCGATGAATGGGAGAGGGCAAATGAGGGTTCAGCTGTTTGCGTCCGTATGCGCGGGCGCACTTTTCGCAATCCCGGCGGGCGCCGCCGCGCAGGACGCCGCTGATGCTGCGCAGCAGGCTGACGAAGCGCAGGCAGGCAACGACATCATCGTCACCGCAACGCGGCGTGCCGAACGCATCCAGGACGTGCCAATCAGCATCTCGGCCTTTTCGCAGGAAGAGCTGACCGAAAAGGGCATCGTCGGTTACGAAGGCATCGGCCGCGAGACGCCGGGCGTCGTGCTCAACAAGCCGACCGCCAACTTTAACAATTTCACCGCGCGCGGCATCGCGACCAACGGCTATAACGCGAACCTGCAAAGCTCGGTCGCGATCTATATCGACGAGCTTCCTGTCTCGACGATCGGCAACACCACCGTCGTCGACCCGAATTTGTTCGACGTCGAACGTGTCGAATTCCTCCGCGGGCCGCAGGGGACGCTCTTCGGCTCGGGCTCGCTGTCGGGTGCGATGCGCATCCTGCAGAAAACCCCCGACCTCAATGATTTCGATGTTTCGGCGCTCGTCGATATCGGGCTCACCGGATCGGATTCGATCCGCCAGCGCTATAATGCGATGGTCAATGTGCCGCTGGTCGAGGACAAGCTCGCGCTGCGAGTTGTCGGCTTCTATCGCGATGAGGAAGGCTATCTCGACAACGTCGGGACCGGCGTGAAGAATTCGAACACGCTGATCGATTACGGCGGCCGCGCGACCTTGCTGTGGCGCCCGACCGATCGCCTGTCGATCAAGCTGCTCGGCTCCTACGAATATAGCAATCCCAAGGACAGCTCGCTGACCAGCCCGTCGCTCGGGCGCAACAAGCGCGTCTCCGACCAGCCCGATCGCTTCACAGGCAAGCAGCTGATTGCCAATGCGACGATCGACTATGAATTCGACTTCGCGAAGCTGACCAGCTCGTCGACCTATTCGGATTTCGACCAGCGCTTCTATGTTGACCTTGCCGGCACGTTCCAGCCCGGCTCTTTCGCCGGCGCGCCGATCGCCTTCGGTCTCGACGCCGATGGCTATGACAAGGTCTTCGTGCAGGAAACGCGCCTCGCGTCGACGCTCGACGGGCCGTTCCAGTTCGTCGTCGGCGGCTTCTATCTCGACCGCCGCCGCGACGTCGATTATTTCTATCGCTCGAACCCCGCGTTCCTCGCGTCGCGCAATATGACGGGGCTGCCCGACCAATATTATCAGAAGCAGTATACCCATTCGCTGAGCAAGGAACTCGCTGGCTTCGGCGAGCTGACCTATCGCTTCTCGGACAATTTCTGGCTGACGGGCGGTCTGCGTTATGGCGAGACGTCGGCGCAGGGCTTTACTGAGGCGGGCGGCTATCTCGCGACGGCGCCGGGCTTCTTCAATCTCAACTATCTTCAGGCGGCGCTTGCCGGTCTGAAGGGCCCTACGGGCGCCTATCTTCCGGTCAATTTCACGACCTTCACGCCCTACGCCGCCGTGACCGGCTTGAAAGCGAAGGGGTCGAAACCGTCGTGGAAGGCGAGCGCGACCTTCAAGCCGAGCGAGACGCTCACCACCTATGCGACCTTCTCCACGGGTTTCCGCGCGCCGATCGTCAACGCCTTTGCCGGCCGGCCGAGCGTCGTCGATGCCAACGACATCATCATCCCCTTCGGCGCAACGTCGGACAGTCTCGAAAGCTATGAGGTCGGGGCGAAGGGGCGCTGGCTGGGCGGCCGTGTCAGCATCAACGCCGCCTTCTACCTGATCGACTGGAGCAACATTCAGGCGCAGGCGAACCGCGTGTCGGACTCGGTGCAGTTCGCGACCAACATCGGTGCGGCGCGCAGCAAGGGCTTCGAGTTCGAGGTCAATGTCATCCCGGCGACCGGGGTGTCGATCGGCTTCAACGGCGCCTATAATGACTCCAAGATCACCAAGCTGTCGCCAGCCGAGGCGGCGATTTCGGGCGCGGTGCTCGGGCACCGACTGTCGGCGCCGCGGATTCAGGGGTCGGCCTATATGTCGTATAATTTCAAGCTCGCTACCGACGTCGACGCGATGCTCGCCGTGAACGCGCAGCATATCGGCGCGTATAACAGCAGCTTCCCGAACACCCCGGGCGCGCCGAACGTGCCGCTCGCGACGTTCGGGAAGACCGACGCCTACAGCAACGTCAACCTCAGCTTCGGTTTGAAGAAGGGCGATATCTCGGCGCAGCTCTATGTCGAAAATCTCTTCGACGATCATTCGATCACCTACATCCACCCCGAGGCATTCCTGAACAGCCGCTTCGGGACGATGCGCCCGCGTACCTTCGGCATCCGCCTCGGCTACGGGCTCTAAGACGGTGGCGAACGCAGAAGCCTCCCTCTCCCCGGCCGCAGCGTCCACGCGGTCGGGGGGTAATCCCACTTTCGTGCTGGGGATGCTCTGCTTCGTCTATGTGCTGAACTTCCTCGACCGGCAGCTGCTGTCGATCCTCGCCAAGCCGATCCAGGACGCGCTCCAGATCAGCGACGGCCAGCTCGGGCTGATCAGCGGGCTCTACTTCGCGATGTTCTATTGCTTCATTGCGATCCCTGTCGGGTGGTTCGCCGACCGCACAAGCCGCGTCGGCGTCCTGTCGGCGGCCTGCGCGGTCTGGAGTGGCGCGACCGTCGCGTGCGGCATGGCCGCCAACTATACGCAGTTGGTCGTTGCGCGCATGGTCGTCGGCTTCGGCGAGGCGGGCGGCGTGCCGCCCTCCTATGCGATCATCACCGACACCTATCCGCCCGGCAAGCGCGCCGCGGCGCTCGGTATCTTTAACCTCGGGCCGGCGATCGGTGCGGCTGCGGGGGTGGCGTTCGGCGCCGCGATCGCCGAGCGTTTCGGTTGGCGCATTCCCTTCATCGCGGTGGGCGCGATCGGGATTGTCACGGCGCTGCTGGTCTGGCTGACCGTGCGCGAGCCCAAGCGCGGCGCAACCGATGTCGCGGCTCCGCCCGTCAGCGCCGATGACAAGGCAGCCTTCTGGCCAACGGTCCGCATGTTCCTCTCACATCCGATCTTGATGCTCGCAGCGCTGGGCAGCGGCGCGACGCAGTTCGTGACCTATGGCCTCGGCAATTTTGCGGTGCTGTTCCTGATGCGCGAAAAGGGCATGGAGCTTGGCGACGTAGCGATCTGGTATGCGCTGGTGCTGCTGATCGGCATGGGCGGCGGGATGATCGTCTCGGGCCGCGTGATCGACCGCATGGTCCGCAAATCGCGCGCCGGCTATGCGATTGCGCCGGCGCTCTCGCTGGTGGTCGCGATGCCTTTTTATGTCGCCTTCGTCTGGGCGCCGGGCTGGCCGCTCGCGCTGGCGTTGCTGACCGTCGTAATGATCTTCAACTATTTCTATCTCTCGGCCTCGGTCGCGCTGGTTCAGGAGGAAGTGAAGCCGAACCAGCGCGTGCTCGCGGGCGCCTTGTTGCTGCTCATCATGAACTTCATCGGATTGGGTCTGGGGCCGACATGGGTCGGTTTCGCCAGCGACTGGTTCAAGGCGCAGGGCGACCTCCACGGGCTGCAAACGGCGCTCTACACGCTGACGCCCTTTTATCTGATCGCGATCGGTCTCTTCCTCTGGCTGGCCCGGCGGCTGCGCCGAGAGGACGGCCCGCAGGAGTTGGCGGCATGAAGAAATTAAGCACTGTATTATCGGCGGCCGGGCTTCTGATGGCGGCGCCCGCCGTCGCCGCTAGCCCGGTGGTCGAGGCGCCCGCGGGCGCCGTCGAAGGCAAGACCGTCGGCAAGGTCCGCGAGTTCAAAGGCATCCCCTTTGCGCAGCCGCCCGTCGGACCACTGCGCTGGAAAGCTCCGTTGCCGCTGCCCGCATGGCCCGGCGTGCGCAAGGCGCAGAGCTTCGGCGCCGCCTGTATCCAGCCGCGCCCGACCGCGGTGCATATCTATGCCAGTCCGCCGGCCAAGATGTCCGAAGACTGTCTGACGCTCAACATCTGGTCGCCCGAAAAGGTAAAGGACGCGCCGGTGATCGTGTGGATCCACGGCGGTTCGCTGACCACCGGTTTCAGCCACGAAGGCATATATGACGGCGCGAAACTTGCAGCGCGCGGCGCGATCGTCGTGTCGATCAATTACCGGCTCGGTGTGCTCGGTTACATGGCGCATCCGGGCCTCAGCGCGGAATCGCCGGATGGCGTGTCGGGCAATTACGGCCTGCTCGACCAGATCGCTGCGCTCGAATGGGTGAAGGCGAATATCGGGGCGTTCGGCGGCGATGCAGCCAATGTCACAATCGCGGGTGAGTCCGCGGGCGCGCTCAGCGTCATGTATCTGATGGCGTCGCCGAAGGCGCGCGGCCTGTTCCACAAGGCGATCGCGCAGAGCGCCTATATGATCTCGACCCCGTCGCTGAAAGAGGATCGCCACGGTGAACCCGCAGCCGAAGCGACGGGCGAGAGGGTCGCCGCCGCGCTCGGTGCTACCGACATCGCCGCACTGCGCAAGGTCGATCCAGTCGCGCTGACCGATGGTGCGGCCAAGGCGGGCTATTTCCCGTGGGGCACCGTCGACGGCAAGATCCTGCCCGGCCAGCTCGTCGACATTTTCGATCGCGGCGAGCAGGCGCCCGTGCCGATGATCGCCGGGTTCAACATTGGCGAAATTCGCTCGTTGCGCATCCTCGCGCCGCCGGTTCCCGCCAGCGCTGCCGCCTATGAGGCAGCCATTCGCCAACGATATGGCGATCTCGCCGATGCCTGGCTCAAACTCTATCCCGCCAAGGACCTCACTGAGACGATCCTCGCGACACCGCGCGACGCGCTCTATGGCTGGACGTCCGAACGGCTCGCGATCAAGCAGACCGCGCTCGGCCAACCCGCTTATCTCTACCTCTTCGACCATGGCTATCCGGCGGCGAGCGAAGCCGGCCTACACGGCTTTCACGCCGCCGAAATCCCGTTCGTCTTCGGCACCCTGAACGACACGCCGCCCTACTGGCCCAAAATCCCCGACACGGTGGCCGAGCGCCGCTTCGCGACCGCGATGGGCGATTATTGGGTCTCCTTCGCGAAAACAGGCAAGCCCGAAGCGACGGGGCAGGCGGCATGGCGCCCCTATGGCGCCGACGCCGCCTTCATGGCCTTCGCTGACGTGCCGCGTCCTGGCGCGCGGCTGATGCCGGGCATGTATGCGCTGCACGAAGCCGCCGTCTGCCGCCGCCGTGCGGCGGGCAACCAGCCGTGGAACTGGAACACGGGGATCGTCTCGCCCGTTCTCGCGAAGGGCGCGAACTGCCCATGATCCACGGTATGATGCAGGATTACCCGCTGACCCTCGACAAATTCCTCGATCACGCCGCGCGCTGGCACGGCGATGCCGAGGTCGTCACGGCGCGCGAGGATGGAAGCCTTGCCCGAATCGGCTATGCGATGCTGCGCGACCGCAGCCTTGCGATCTCGTCGCTGCTGGCGGGTTTCGGGGTGGGCGAGGGTGACCGCGTTGCGACGCTGGCATGGAACAGCCAGGCGCATGTCGAGGCCTGGTATGCGACGATGGGCATCGGCGCCGTCTGCCACACGTTCAATCCGCGTCTGACCGCGCCGCAACTGGCGGCGATGGCGGTGCAGTCGGGCGCGAAGCTGTTGATCGTCAGCGCTGACCTGCTGCCGCTCGCGCGGTCGATCGTCGAGCGCGCTCCCGCGATCGTGCAGGTGCTAGTGATCGACGGGCCAGCAGCCGATTGGCCGGCCGCCGCGCCGCCGCTCCATGAGCTTGAAGGCTTGATGGTCGACGCGCCGGGCGGCACGCAATGGGGCGGCTTCGATGAGCGGTCTCCCGCCGGGCTCTGCTTTACCTCGGGAACGACAGGGGCGCCTAAGGGCGTGACCTACACGCACCGCGCAAGTTTTCTGCATACGCTGCGCGCGTTGCAGGCCGACGTGATGGCTCTCACCCACCGTGACGCGGTGCTCGCCGTGGTACCGATGTTCCACGCCAACGCCTGGGGGCTACCCTTCGCGCTGCCCGCGGTCGGCGGCAAACTCGTGCTCCCCGGACGGCAGGCCGACGGCGCAAGCCTCGCGCGGCTGATCGCGGCCGAAAGTGTGACCGTCGGCGTCGGCGTCCCGACCGTCTGGCTCGGCGTTGTCGAACATATCGAGGCGACGGGCAGCGACTTGCCGTCGCTCAAACGCATCATTGTCGGCGGCGCGCCGATGCCGCCTGCGTTGATGGAACGCATTGAGCGACGCCTTGGCGTCACCGTCCAGACGAGCTGGGGCATGACCGAATTGTCGCCGCTCGGTACGATCGCGCCGCCGGACGACCCGTTGCGCACCGCATCGGTTTCGGGGCGGCCTGCAATCGGCGTCGACCTGTTGCTCACCGACGCCGCTGGTGTGGCCCTGCCGGAACAGCGCGGGGTTGAGGGGCATTTGCGTGTTCGCGGATCGGCAGTGATCGAACGCTATCTCGGGCAAGCGGAGTCCGCGACCGACGATGATGGCTGGTTCGCGACCGGCGATCTCGCGCGGATCGATGCGCGCGGCAATCTGTCGATCACCGGCCGCGCCAAGGATCTGATCAAGTCGGGCGGCGAATGGATCAACCCCGCCGAGATTGAGGCCGTCGTCGGTGCGCTGCCACAGGTGTCGCTCGCTGCGGTGATCGGCCGCGAAGATCCCAAATGGGGCGAACGGCCAGTGCTGCTGGTCGAACTCGGTTCGGATGTCGAAATCAGTGACGCCGACCTGCTCGCCCCGCTTGCGGGCCGTGTGGCACCCTGGTGGATTCCCGATGCCATCGTACGCCTTTCCGCCATGCCGCTGGCGCCGACCGGAAAAATCGATAAGATTCGCTTGCGGAACGACCATGGCGCGGGTTGACCGGCAAACGGGCGTTGCGGCAGGGGCGGCGACGGAACAGATATTGGAATTCGGACAAGTGGCAGAAGAGGCGAAAACGCGACGGCCGTCGACCAAGGCCGAACAGCGCGCCGAGACGATGGAACAGATCCTCGACGAGGCCGAACTGCTGTTTTCGCGGCACGGCCTCCACGGGGTGACGCTGAAGGATGTCGCAAAGCGCGTCGGCGTCCACCACACGCTGCTCAACTATTATTTCGAGGACAAGAAAAAGCTGTTCGACGCCGTCTTCGCGCGGCGCGCGGTGGTGACGAGCACCAAACGGATGCAGGCGCTCGACGAATATGATCGCGCGAGCGGCGGCAAGCCGACGATCGAAGGTGCGCTACACGCCTTCCTCGACACCGACCTCGATCTTTATATCCACGGCGGCGACGGCTGGAAAAATTACGGTGCACTTGGCGCGCAGGTCGCCAACACCCCCGAATGGGGCGCCGAACTGATGGACAGCCATTTCGACCCGGTGGTGCTTCGCCTGATCGAGCTTCTGAAAAAGGCGATGCCCGACTGCGCCGAAGAGGACATCTTCTGGGGCTATCATTTCGTCACCGGCGCGTTGATGGTCACGCTCGCTCGCACCGGACGCATCGACAAGCTGTCGGGCGGCGTCTGCAAGTCCGAGGATTTCGAAGCCATCAAGGCGCGCATGGCCTCCTTCATGGCGGCAGGCTTCCGGCAAATCTGCAAAAAGGCTTAGGCGGAAGTGTCGAACTATCCGTTCGCCTATTGCTTGCTCAATATATTAACTCACTAGAGAGTGAATGGAGATCGATATGGGACATGAAACTTTGCCGCTGCGGGGCCGCGTAGCGATCGTCACCGGCGCCGGCGGCGGATTGGGCCGCGCGCATGCGCTCTATCTTGCAAAAGAGGGCGCACGCGTCGTGGTGAACGACCTCGCTTTGCCTGCTGCCGAGCAGGTCGCATTGGAGATTGTCGAGAATGGCGGCGAAGCGCTGGCGATCGCGGCCTCGGTGACCGACGAAACCGCAGTCGATGCAATGGTTCGCGATACGATCGATGCGTGGGGACGCATCGACATCCTCGTCAACAACGCGGGCATCCTGCGCGACAAGAGCTTTGCCAAGATGAGCATCGACGATTTCCGTCTGGTCGTCGACGTCCACCTGATGGGTGCCGCGATCTGCTGCAAGGCGGTGTGGGAGGTGATGCGCGCGCAGCAATATGGCCGCATCGTCATGACGACGTCATCGTCGGGCCTCTGGGGTAATTTCGGGCAGGCCAACTATGGCGCCGCCAAGATGGCGCTCGTCGGGTTGATGCAGACGCTGGCGATCGAGGGCGAGAAATATGGCATCCGCGTCAACAGTCTCGCGCCGACCGCCGCGACGCAGATGACGCAGGGGGTTTTGTCCGAGCAGAGCCTTGCGGCACTCGATCCGGCATGCGTCAGTCCGGGCCTGTTGGCCCTGGTCGGCGATCCCGCGCCGACGCGTGCCATTCTTTGTGCGGGCGCGGGGCATTTCGCCAATGCCGAAATTACCTTGTCTAATGGGGCTTTTATCGGGCGCGATTCCGATGCCGGACGTCGATTGACCGCCGAATGGGCCAGCGTAACCGAGCAGGACGGCGCGATCGTTCCGACCTACGGCTTTATGCAAGCCGAGCGTGAGGTGGCTAGCGCCGCCAACGACGAAGTCGCCGCCAACTTGTGATCAACGACGCGCGCTTGTGCACTTGTCATCCATGAGGCGAACGCGGGTCGCCTTTGCTGGAGGGCCAATTTCACGCCATTCCGTGCAGTGCTCCATGAGCGCCGCCGGCTCTGCTCGGAGGGACGCGCATCCCGCCAGAAGGAAGGGCAAAATCAAAAATGATGTTAGGCTCTTGTAAATCGACATTTCGAAATTCTCCGATCTGATACTTGAAAGTTATGGCTTTGCCTCTGCTATTCCCATCGGGCTTCATTCAGTTCCAAAGACGTTTGCGGACCAATCTTTTTCGCTCTCGGGAGGCCCGCCGTTTGCCGAACGGCCCGATAATGCCGATCCCTCGACATGAAAGACCCTCGGTTCTTCGGACAAATATTCTTCTATGCCCGCCATGAACCGTTGATGGTCTTCGCTCGCTTCGAAGCCCGGCGTGTGATCTTCCAGTGAACGCCATCGCACGATCAGGTGGAAAACTTCGGGTGTTTCGATTCCTTGCGCCAAAAGGTGACCGCGGTAACCTTCTGCACGGGCAAGCAAGGGGATGACCCCGGCAAACGCTTGTCTGAACATGTCAGCGCGCTCCTTTTGAACGGGCAGCTGGGCGATCTCGTAAATCATGATTGCACCTTTGAATGAATGTTGGCGGTTAGGAGCTCGCGCCTGCGGGATCGGCCGACGGGTCGACTGCAATCGCGATTTTACCCCGCACACCGTTGTTCGGCGTCTCAAGCCGCGCATGGGCGAGGGAAATGTCAGCGAGCGAATAGACAGCCCCGACATGCGGCCGCAGCTGGCCACGCTCCACCAATGTGCGCAGTTCATCGAGCTTGCCGCGGTTCTGTCTTGTGAAAACGAAGTGAAAACTTGCGTTCTTGCCCCACGCTTCGATGAGGTTTTGGGGCTGCGCGATGTCGACGATCGAGACCACACGGCCCAGTTGGGCGAGCACGTCCGGGCTGCGCGACAAGGTGTCGCCGCCGATGGTGTCGAACACGACATCGACCCCGCTTCCGTCCGTCTCACGCAATATGACGCTGACATAATCTTCTTTTGTGTAGTCGATGACCACATCCGCGCCGACGCCTCGTGCGAATTCGAAATTGTCCTCGCGCACGGTCGTAAACACCTTTGCGCCCATCGCTTTCGCGACCTGGATCGCCACATGGCCGACCCCTCCCGCGCCGCCGTGGATCAGGATGGTTTCTCCCACTTTCAGGGCCGCTCGCTCTACGAGAGCCTCCCATACCGTTCCGCCGACCAGGCTCAGGCTTGCGGCTTCGAGATGGTTTAGCGAGGCGGGTTTCCTCGCGATGATGCTTTCGCTTGCGACATGATATTCGGCGTAGCTTCCCGCGCCGTCGAAAATCTGCGGGGTGTACCAGACTTCGTCGCCCGGCGAGAATGTCGTCACGCCCGGCCCGACGGCTTCGACGACCCCGGACACGTCATGGCCGGTAATCGCCGGCAGCGGTACCAGGTCGCGATAGTCGCCGCGCCGAACCTGATAGTCCAGCGGGTTGATCGACGTGGCGTGTACGCGAACGAGGACTTGCCCCGCCTGCGGAACGGGCTTTGGCAGGTCGCGAAGCTCAAACGCTTCCGCGCCACCAAAGGAATTGAGTGTCATCGCTTTCATGGTAAATCCTTACTTCGATAAAAAGGGATATAGGGAATTATCGATATTACTTCATAAAAGATCACAGCTCTTTTCCCATGATCTCGGCCAGAGCGCTGATCGTCGCCTCGTTTCGCTTGTAGTATGTCCATTGCCCGATGCGTGTGACTTGCACGAGACCAGCCCTTTGCAGCGTTGCAAGATAATCGGACACAGTCGACTGCGACAGTCCAACGCCTTCCTGGATACTGCTGACACAGACCCCCACGGTGTGAACGTCGCCTTCATCCTGCGGAGGGAAGTTCTTCACGGGATCCCTCAAACCCTGCACGATTCCAAGACGTGTACGGTTCGAAAGGGCTTTGAATATCTCGAGCAAATCCATGCGCCATATATATCGAGAAAAAGCGATATATCAATGGGTGCGTCGGCCAGTTTTTCAGTTTGCCGCTCGATGCAGCCGCGATCGTCATTTCCTGACCACTGTTTGAGGGGCTGGTGTCGATCATTCGCGTCATCGTGGGTCTCCCGTATGATTGCGTTGGCGTCTTTAGGGCACGAGGCATCTTCCCGGCCTGGAACCGCAGCCAGTCATCCGACCTCATCACAAGACATCGCAGCGAACAAAATCTTCCCGCGTTGTGACCGAACATCCAGCGCTGCAATGAATAGGCAATATTGCGGGCGCCGATAGGTGGCCGGGATTGAACGCATCGTTCGAGCCAGCACACCTTCCGCGCGATCCTCGCCGCCACGACAATCGTCCCTTCATGTCGCGATCATTCGCGCAGTTCCGGGGAGGCTCGATTTGTCGTCACGATCTGACAGTGCGGCGTCGTCGGATTGGCCAGCGGTATTCGCGATGAGCTTGCCCCGTGCTGCAGCCATGCTCGCGACAGTGCTCCCTCCCTTCGCTTGTAACGCGCAGGTCGGCACCGACGTCGACCGTGCTCCAACGCTGACGATCGAGCGCTATTCGGAGGATTGGTCGCATCTGGAAGATCCCGCCAAGCGCACCGGACGCTGGACCGAGCGGTTCAAATATATTCCCATGAATGCGGACGGCTCCATCTATCTGACGACAGGGATGGAGGCGCGATCGCGCTACGAAGGCTATCAAAACCCGAACTGGGGATCGTCGCGCGACGAGGGTTATGTCTGGCACCGCCTCATGCCCTATGCGGACCTGCATGTGGGCAAGGTCAGGATATTCGCCCAGCCGATCCTGTCCTCGATCTCCGGGGCACGGCATCGGCCCCGGACCCCGGTCGATACGACAGGCGCCGATATGCTCCAGGCCTTCGTCGAGGTCGATACCGAGGTGGGTGAGGGGACAACGCTCCGCGTCTCCGCCGGGCGCAAGCTTCTGACGTTGGGCGCAGGGCGCTTCATCAATCCGCGCTATGGGCCCGGCGTTCCGCAAGCCTTTGACGGTATCGACGCGACCATCGCGGGAACGACACGTCAGGTGACGGCTGTCTACCTCCGGCCCGTCGAAGGGTCGCCGGACGATTTCGACGATCGCCGGTCCCGGCAGAAGGCGGCTTGGGGTGTCTATGCGACGCAGTGGCTGGACGACCGCCGGTCATCGGGCTTCGATATCTATTATCTCGGCCTGCGCGATCGGCGGGCCATGTTCGATCAGGCCGTCGGCCGGCAGGTCGTCCATAGCTTCGGAACCAGAATCTTCGGCGATACCGGCGCCTTGTATTGGAACGTCGAGGGGGCGCTGCAGAAAGGATCGTTCGCCGGTCGGGCCAGCAGCGCCTGGGGTGCAGCACTTGAGGTCGGCTATCGTCTGGCTGGTTCGGCGCTGAAGCCGGAATTCGGCGTGGCGGCCGACGTTCTTTCCGGCGACCGCGACCCGGACGATCCCCGGCTGGGGACGTTCAATCCGATGTTTCCGAACGGCAAATATCTGGGTGCGCTTACGCCCGTGGGTCCGCGGAATCTGGTCCGCATCCGGCCGTCCGCTGCGATACGTCCGCGGCCCGACATGCAGGTCTCCCTGACAGGCGCGGCATTCTGGCGGCAAAGCAAGGGCGACGGCGTCTATGCGGTTCCGGGCTTTGTCCTGCGCAGCGGCCGCGACAGCGGCGCGCGCTTTATCGGCACGCAGGCCGAACTGACGGTGGCGTGGCAGGCAACGGCCGAATTGAATCTCTCGGCATCGGTCAGCCTGTTCGACCCGGGGCGCTTCATTCGCGAGACGGGGCCGGCGCGACCGATCCGAATGGTTGGCGCCATGGCTAATTTTCGCTTCTGACTCCGCCGCGCATATCGATCCCACGACCAATCACATTGCAAGAAAGACACTCCAATGGAAATCGGCGTCGACAGTTTCGCGGCTATCCTTCCCGACCCGGCGACCGGCCGGTCCCCGTTGGTCGCCGACCGCATGGCGGATCTGCTTGCTGAGATCGAGGTCGCCGACCGGGTCGGGCTCGACGTTTTTGGCATCGGCGAGCATCATCGGGCCGAGTTTCTCGACTCCGCGCCCGCGATCATTCTGGCCGCCGCGGCGGCGCGGACCGAGCGCATCAGGCTTACGAGCGCTGTGACGGTGCTTAGCGCTGCCGATCCGGTTCGGGTTTTTCAGGAGTTTGCGACGCTCGATCTTATTTCGCGGGGACGGGCGGAACTCGTCGTCGGGCGCGGTTCCTTCGGAGAGGCCTTCCCGCTGTTCGGTCTCGACACGCGGGCCTATGACGATCTCTTCGCGGAGAAGCTCGAGTTGTTTTTGCAACTTCGCGACCAGACCAACGTCAACTGGACGGGGCGCTTTCGTCCGCCGCTGACCGGTCAGGGCGTGTATCCCCGCCCGCACCAACCCCGGCTGCCGGTGTGGCTCGGTGTCGGCGGTACGCCGCAGTCCTTCATTCGCGCCGGCGCGCTCGGCCTGCCGCTGATGGTGGCCATCATCGGCGGTACCTATGATCGCTTCCGCCCGCTCGTCGATCTCTATCGGCAGGCCGGCGCGCAGGCGGGGCACGATCCATCGGTCCTGGAGGTGGGTGTCCATGCCATCGGATTCATTGGCGACACGGCACAAGCTGCCAGAGACGCATTCTTTCCGGGCTGGATGCATCTGATGTCCAACGTCGGCCGCGAGCGCGGCTGGATGCCGCCGACGCGCGGGCAGTTCGACGACATGGCGGGCGACGAGGGGGCGTATCTGATCGGCGATCCCGCGACCGTGGCGGCCAAGATGCTGCGCGCCGACGTTGCGCTCGGTGGCCTGTCACGAATCACCTTTCAGATGAGCACCGCGTCGCTCGACACCGGCGCGATGCGGCGATCGATCGAACTCCTCGGGACCGAAGTCGCACCGATCGTACGGGCGGTGCGGCCGGCAGACTGAGGGCAGGCGTTGCCCGGAGCCTAGACGACCATGATCTTCGGGACCTCTTCGCTCAGATGCTCCAGAAAAGCGCGAACCGACGGCAGCATGCCCTGGCGATAGGGCATGACCGCCGTCATCATCGCCTTGCCCAGCGTCCAGTCGGGAAGAATGGGGCGTAGCAATCCTTCGCGTACGGCCTGTTTGCAGACATAGGGCGGAAGTGCGACGACACCGAGACCGTGGATCGCCGCCTTCTGGAGCGTCCATACATCCTCGCTGATCAGCCGCGGGCTCAGCGTCACGACGAAATCCTCCTGTTCCTGCCGGATGTGCCGAAGTCGCCAAGTGCCGGGGGCGCTTTCCCGGGTCATGCACAGCGCTGGACAGGATTCGAGCTGGAGCGGGCCTGCCGGCTCACCATGTTCGGCAAGATATCCGGTTCCGGCGAACAGGGTGATATTTGTCGTCGCGAGCGTGCGTTGCACCAGTTCGGAATCGGGCAGCGGGTCCGAATGGCCGCGAAGGGCCACGTCGAAATTCTCCTTGATGATATCGACGAACTTGTCCGTCGAATGCGCAAGGATGCTCACCTTGGGATGTTTGGCCAGAAAGCTTGCGATGATATCGGACAGGGCGAAATGCATCGTCGCGCTTGCCGCGGTGCAGCGCACGACCCCTGACGGTTCCGCCAGCCGTTGCCGGACAACCGTCTGCGCCATATTCGCTTCACGCAACACCGCAACGGAGTGATGATAGAAATCGCGGCCGGCCTCGGTCATGCCAACGTGCCGCGACGACCGGGTCAGGAGACGGACCTCCAGCTTGGCTTCCAGTTTCGTCATCCGATAGCTGAGGGTCGCTTTGGGAACCCCCAGCGAACGGCTCGCAGCGGTGAAGCCGCCGCAGTCGACGATGCTCACGAAGTAGAGAAAGTCGTTCAGATCCATCATGCTGTCCGTTGTTCGTCCCTCGATGATGCACGCGGGCCTGTCGGGCACCGACGCACCGGCGCCCCCTTGGGTACGGCGGTTCCGTCGGAACGTAAACGGCTACCCGGACCGGCCGTCGACCTTCTCCGTGCCAGCTATTGAACGCAGCGTTCCATCGGGACGGCTTGCTGGCCTCTCGGGGGCGTTTCAGTATCGGCCTCAGCGCGCATCGATACTCGCGGCCATGACCATATGCCCCTGACGCGAAGCCATTCGGGCGCTTCATATAAGATCGGACGAGGAACCTATGATTAAGAGGATGATGATCGCGTTTCTGGCCGTTTCCTACCTGCCGGGCGTTCATGCACAGGCCGGGCAAGAGGAGGCTCGCGGCGCGGACCTGATCGTGTTCAACGCGAAGATTTTTACCGGTAATCGCGCCCAGCCCGAGGCCGCGGCAATGGCTATCAAGGATGGCCGGATCTATTCGGTCGGCACCGATGCCGAGATCATCGGCTTGAAGGGGGCCAGAACGAAAATGATCGACGCCGGCAGCCGCCGGCTCATTCCAGGTCTGATCGACGCCCACACTCATGTGCTCAACGAGAGCGGCTATAATTACAATGTCCGGTGGGACGGCGTGCCCACGCTGCGCCGCGCGCTCGCCATGCTCAGCGAGCAGGCGAAGCGGACGCCGAAGGGCCATTGGGTCAAGGCGATCGGCGGCTGGTCCCCCTATCAGTTCGAAGAGAAACGCTTTCCGACGATGGACGAGCTTCGCAAGGCCGTCCCCGACCGCCCCCTGATTGTCCAATATGCCTATAACCGCGCCTTCATGAACGAGCAGGCGATGGAAATAATGGGCGTGGGGACGAACCGGTTTCCCACCTTGCCGGGCACCGAGTTCCAGAAGGACCAGCAGGGTAAATATACCGGGGTGGTCGAAGGCTATACCTTCACGTTCATCGCTATGGAAACGATGGTCCCCCAGCTCTCCTTCGACGAAGAAGTGAGCTCGCTGGTCCATACCGTCCATGCGCTCAACCGCTTCGGGGTCACCGCGGCCGTCGATGCCGGAAACCGGGGCTATCCCAAGCAACAGGCGGCCGTCGATGTTCTCGCGCGCGATAACCGCCTCAATGTGCGCATGCCCTTCGTCGATATGCAGTTCGGTGACGGGACGCCGATGAACATGGTCGATGCACAGATCACCGCGATCACGAAGACGGCGCCGATCAGCCCCGGACACAATCTGCACCCGTCGCTGGCGCACGGCCATACCTATCGCGGCGCAGGCGAAGTCCTGCAACTCGAAGTCCATGATCACGAAAATTTCGACCGCCCGGCCGTTGTCATCGACCCGGCAGCGATGCGCCAGCATGTCGAACAGAACGTAGTGAAGCTGGTCCAGCACCGTATCCCGTTCCGCATGCACATCAGCTATAATGAAAATATCACGCCTTTCCTCGACGCGCTGGAGGCGTTGAATGAAAGGACCCCGCTGGACGGCCTCCGGTGGAGTCTCGAGCATGCGGAAACGATCAGCCCGGAGAATATCGCAAGGGTCAAGAAGCTCGGCGGCGGTATCGCTCTCGATCCCAAGATGGCGCTGCACGGCGACGGCTTCATCAAGACGCACGGCCGCGAAAAGGCTATACAGACCCCGCGGCTGCGTCAACTCGTCGATAGCGGCATCCCGCTCGCGATGAGCACCGATGCTTTTCGCGCTGCCACCTTCAACCCCTGGGTCGGCATCAGCTGGATGGTGTCTGGCAAATCGGTCTCCGGCGCCGAAGTGCTGGCCAAAGAAAACCGCCTCTCGCGTCCCGAAGCGTTGAAGCTGATGACCCGCGGTGCAGCCTGGTTCATGCACGCCGAATCCGAACTGGGCATGATCGCTCCGGGCAATCTGGCCGATTTTACGGTGCTGGACAGGGATTATTTCGCGGTTCCGGAGGATCAGATAAAATCGATTACCTCTGTTCTGACCGTGATGGACGGCCGCGTCGTGTTCGGCGCGCAGGACTACGGCAATCTCACTCCCGCGCTGCCGGACGTGCTACCCGACTGGTCGCCGATCAAATATTATGGCGGCTATCACGGCGCTAAATAAGGTGATTGCGGGTGGCGGGCCCCACACGGGGGCGCGTCACCCGCGCATCTCACTTCTCGAGAAGATAGATGGTCTGCCCGGTGAAATCCCACACGGTCTTGTATTGATTGAGGAAGGAGTAGCCGAACGCGATGACATTCGGCGTGGTCGTGCCAATCGGGATCGCGGCTGGAAAGGGGGGCGGCAGAGCTTCTACGGACATCGAGTAAATGCCCGCGCCCTCGATCGTGATCCCTTCAAGGGTAACGCGTTCGCCTCCTTGCTCCGCAGGCTTGATCTTGCCAGCGGCGGTCAACTGCTTCTGCAACTCGGCGTCAATCCAGATATAGCCTGAATTTCCGGTGTCGAACAAGCCGTCGAAGCTCTGCGACCCGATCCGTGCTCTGACCACCGGGATGTTGGGCAGGTTGCGCTTCTCATAGTGGATGGCGCCAACCAAGGTTTCTCCTGCAAGAAACTTCGGCGACCGGCCTTCGACTTGCGCTTCGTCGCGATGGAAGGTCGCAATGTTCTTCGTATAGTCGAGTTTGAGCGTGTAGCCGCGCCAGAAGTTGAACCCCAACCAACCGGCGAAGTCGGGCGTTATGGCCTCAAGCATTGGCGCTTCCTGGCTCTCGACGTCCCGAACGTCGCGAAAGGAAAATCCGCCGATATCGACCGTCTCCACATTGGCGTGAAGCAAGGTGACGAAGCTTTGGCCGCTCCCGAACATGCCATTGCCGGCCTCCTTGCCGCCTGTCAGCGGAATGCGGTTGCTGTTCAACGACAGTGCTTTCTGTGCTCCCGTGTCGAGCATCAATTTGCCGCGGACCCCGTTGATCGTGGCCTCCACGAACGGAATGCCTCGCACCACGACGAATGGAAACGACACCTCGTCTTCCGTCAGGCGGAAATTCGGTGCGACGCGCTCCGCCGACACGCGCGCGGATCGGGAGGGCGGCGATTGCCGCGCCTCCGGATTCAAACCGTCCTGATCGGCTGGATTCGCAATAGCGGCCGGGCCGATGAGGGCGGAAAGGACGGTAGCGATCGCGCAAATGGTTCGCATGTCTCTCATCCTAAGAGTTATCAGTCGCCATCATCGATGGATCCTGATTGCCCGGAATTCAGGCGTTTGCACCGCCATCGATCGTCAGGATGCTGCCCGTCACCATGCCCGCGGCTGGGCTGGCGAGAAAAACGACCGCTTCGGCCACCTCCCGCGGCTCGGCATAGCGTCCGATCGACGATAGACTGCGCTGGAAATCGGCTGCCTCGCCTTCGGCGGGATTCGACTCGGTGTCGGTCGATCCGGGCTGGACCAGGTTGACCGTGATGCCCTGCGGCCCCAGTTCGCGCGACAGGCCGCGCGTGAACGACAGCAACGCCGACTTGGTCATGGCATAAGCCGTTATGCCGGGGAAGGGGACGCGCTCGCCAAGCGTCGACCCGATCGAGATGATGCGGCCGCCCTCGGGCAGGTGCGGGATCGCGGCCTGTGCCGCGACAAAGGGGCCGCGGACATTGACGTCCATCAGCGCCTGAAAATCCGCAAGGTCGACATCGGCGACCGGTCCGGCAAGTCCGATGCCCGCGCTGTTCACCAGAATGTCGAGGCCGCCAAGTGCCGCGACGGTTTCGCTCACAGCGCGTCTGATGGCCTCGGGGTCGGCACTGTCGGCCTGCGTGGCGAAGCCGCAGCGGCCCAGTTCTTCGATTGCGGCGACGACGCTTTCGGCGCGTCCGGCGGAGTTTTGATAGGTGATGGCAACGTCCGCTCCGGCTTCTGCCAGCGCCTGCGCGATCGCGGCGCCGATACCGCGTGAGCCACCGGTTACCAACGCACGCTTGCCTGTCAGTGTATTTGTCATGTCTTCTTCCTTTCTTCGGGCGAGGCGGGGGCTTCGCCGATCTGCAACGGTTCAGGCTTTGTCCGGCACGCGGGCGATCACCTTGATCCCGACATCAAGAACGGAAAATACGGCGTCGCGTCCGAACATCGTTTCCAATCCTTCGCTACGTTTTTCCGCGTGGCGGGGGCGGATCATCGGGCAGCGGGATGAACTCGGCGCCGTCGGCGTCGGGCAGCTTCATCCGCCCGGCTTTCCAATCGGCAGCAGCCTGGGCCAGCCGGTCCTTCGACGAGGAAACGAAGTTCCAATAGAGGAAGCGCTCGCCGACAGGCTCGCCGCCAAGGATCATCACGGTCGATTGCTCGACCGCCCGAACGCGCGAGGCGGACGCGCGGAGCACCAGCATATTGCCGGCCCCAAAGCGTGTGCCGTCCAATTCCACGGCGCCGGTCGCGATATAGATCGCGCGTTCGCTATGTCCGCCCGGGATTTCCGCGATGGCGCCCGGCGCCATGTCGAGGTGGGCATAGAACATCGGCGAATGAACCGGGGCGCCCGCGGTCAGGCCATAGGCGTTCCCGGCGATAAGATGTCCGGTCACGCCGGCCTCTTCCCACAGCGGAAGGTCATCGCCCGAATGATGCGAGAAAGATGGAGCGGTCTCCTCCATCCCGCCGGGGAGCGCCACCCAGGCCTGTATGCCGTGCAGGCGGTCGCCGTGCGCCCGCGCATGTTCGAAGCGCTCGCTGTGGGTGATCCCATTACCGGCGGTCATCCAGTTGACCTCTTGCGGCCGGACCGGCCGCTCGTTGCCGAGACTGTCACGGTGCATGATCTCGCCCGAGAAGAGATAGCTTACGGTCGAGAGCCCGATGTGCGGGTGCGGTCGGACGTCGAAGCTGCGGTGTATGCCTGGCGGCAGGTCGATCGGCCCCATATGGTCGAAGAAAATGAACGGCCCGACCATGCGCCTTTTGGCGAATGGGAGCACGCGACCCACCTCGAAGCCACCGCCAAGGTCGCGGCGTCGCTGCTCGATAATCATCTCTATCATGCAAGCTCTCCCGATGCGGCCGGGTAACGGGGGGCCGGGCTCTTGTGGTCGATCGCGCTCATTTCGGATCAAGCCTCGATGAAGGCCAGAAGATCGGCGTTGATGAGGTCGGGGTGCGTGGCAAACAGGCCGTGCGAAAGCCCCGCATAGGTCTTCAGCGTGCCGTTTGGCAGCAGCTTGATCGCCTCGTGCGCCGACGCTGCGATCGGCACGACCTGATCGTCTTCGCCATGCATAAGAAGCACGGGAAGCGAGGCAGCCTGAAGATATTCGGTAAAGTCCGTCTCGGAAAAGGCGGTTATGCAATCATAATGGGCTTTCGCGCCGCCCATCATGCCTTGGCGCCACCAGTTCCGGATCAGCCCCTCGCTGACTTCGGCACCATGCCTGTTGAAGCCGTAAAACGGACCGCTCGGGATATCGAGGAAGAATTGCGCACGGTTGCCGCTCAGCGCCGTGCGGAAGCCGTCGAATACCGACATCGGCAGACCGCCCGGATAGCGATCGGTCGCGAGCATGATCGGTGGCACGGCGCCGATCAGCACCGCCTTGGAGATGCGGCCGGGTTCGGCGCGGGCGGCATAGCGGATCACTTCGCCGCCTCCGGTCGAATGGCCGATGTGAACGGCGTTCCTGAGGTCGAGTTCGCGGACCAGATCCGCGACGTCGGCGGCATAGGTGTCCATCTCGTTGCCGGTATCGGTCTGATCCGACCGGCCATGGCCGCGCCTGTCATGCGCGATCACGCGGTAGCCCTTCGCGAGGAAGAACAGCATCTGGCCATCCCAGTCATCGGCGCTCAGCGGCCAGCCGTGATGAAATACGACGGGCTGGGCATCGCGCGGGCCCCAGTCCTTGTAGAAGATGCGGGTACCGTCGCTTGTGGTGATCATCGCCATGAAAAACTCCTTATGGTTGGTGCGCGACCCGGGACATTCCTGTTGCTGCGACATCTTCAGGCTGCGGCGTCTCATGCTCTTCGGCCGGAAATGGCTCTCCCATCACGGGCGCTTGGCAAGGCGGCGAGGCATTGGCGGATGAAGATCGCGCACTTGCTGGACGCCGGGCACGTCCAGCTTCGGACCGATCGAAAACTGTGGCGGTGCGTTCCTCCAACTTCGCCTCTATGAATAAATAGACCGCGAGCGGGTCTTCGACAGGCTATGGTTATTGAACGGTGCGTCCAAACATCGTCCCCACCGCACGCGGGCTTCGACGACGTCGATCCAGGCGAAACCGTGTTCGGGCTCGATGATCGTCGTGCCATCCCACTCGATCCAGCGCGGCGGCGCGCTCCCGTCGTGGGTGGCCGCCACGACGCTCATCGCCGTGCCGTTCACCGATGCAGTATATGATCAGCGATTGAGCATCGCGGCATATTCGGGGTTGTCGGTGGCGGCGGAGACTGCGCACAGCTGCGCTATCGCCTGCTTCTTCGCCGACTGCGCGTCAGGGACCATGAACAGCCCGATGCTTTCACTGGCCGAAATCCGACTGACAGCGTCCGGCCAAACGCGGCTGTCTGCGTAGTTACGGCGATGCTGGCTTGCTCATGCGGGCAAGGAAGGCATCGACCACGAAATTGAATTTTCCCGGATTGCCGCAGGCACGCGCCATGATCATCGCACCGTATATCGCTGTCTGGAAGAATTGCGACGACGTCCGGGGTTCCAGTTCGAGCCTGATCGAGCCTTGCTCGACACCCAAGGTCATTACGCGCTCAAGCCAGCGGCCCAGGTCGTTGAAGTGTCGCTGCACGGCCGCGCCCACCTCGGGCGGCAATCCCGGCAATTCGGCCGCAAGAACGCCTGCGAGGCAGAAGGTTGCGGATTGATCGTCGATGCACCGCTTCCAGTGATCGACGTAGGCAAGCAGCTGTTCCATGGCGTCGGACTTGCCGTCTTCGAGCGCTGCTATCTGCGATCCTATGGCGGCGCGCTGCCGCTCGACTACCGCAACGACCAGATCTACCTTCGACGGGAAATGGTGATGGATGCTCGGTTTCCGGATGCCGAGCTTCTCGGCAAGGTCGGCGTAGCTAAAACCATTATAGCCGGCGTTCGCAATGAGCTGGGCCGCCTCGGCGATCAATTTGGTTGCGGTGTCGCTCACATATGCCTCTGTCTACCTGTTGGTAGGCTCCTATGCGAAAGTTGGGACGTTTCCAAGGCGGCGCTTTGGCGTGGCCTGCGTATCGTAAAAAGGTGGGTGCGCCCCGCAGGGGGAGGAGAGACGGCGGCGCACCCGGATTCCCATGCCACGCACGGGAGAAATCAGACGGAACCGAAACTTTGTCAGGCGGGGCGCGTGTTTTTTCGGCGCGCATCGCCGATTGCGAGCCACGCCGCCGAGACGAAGAAATAAAAGGCGCCGAACGCTGCGTAGGGAGCGATATCGGTAATGCCGACGCTGGCGGCGCTTCCGGCCATATTCACGAAGAAAATGCCTGCGAGTGCCGACTGGGCACCGCTCAGGACCATGGCCCATTGGGCGCCAGCCGCCGTCCAGCGTCGCAGCGCCGTGGCCAGTTGCAGGAGCCCGGCGAAGATCGCCCATATCCCGAAGACAGCAAGAACGGCATTCATGCTCTTTCCGAGGGCGATCACAACAGCTGCTGCGGTCACCAGGCTCACCACGAAGTTCAGCAGCTGCGCCCTGTTCTGACCCATGCCGCCGTTTCTCTGGGCATCGGCATAATTGGCGAACGCGTCCCAGAGCGGATAGGAAATGAGCATTGCGGCTGCGAGCGTCGGGTTTGATTTCCCGGCTGTGAATGCGAGCGCAACCCAGGCGGCGGATACCGAAAAGCGAACGAAATAATATGCCTTGAGCCAGCCCGTAGGCGACGAAGGCGCGGCAGATTGAGCATGCATGACGATTCTCCTGTATGTCACCGACCTACTAGTAGGTAGAATGCATATCGTCAATCGTTCGTTCGGGTTTCGGAATCACAGGTGCGATCAGCTGACGAAACGGACGGACCCGGTCGTTTCGGAAGCTTCGACGATTGCCGCGCCGGCGCGGGGAAGATTTTCCCACATCCCCTCGGGGAACAGCACGATGGGGATTTGAATCGCATATAGATCGGCCGCCACGAGGCTTCCGATCGCCAGGATAGGGTCGGGCCGGACGAGAATGATCGCGCGTGGAGCGACGCCGCGCCTCGCCGCTTCGACCAGCGCGCTCGACGATGAGGATGATCCCCGCGCCGCGCGCATCGCCAGAACCTTGCCGGAAAGCGACTGGCCACATTGGGGGTGGTTCACGTCGCAGATCGTGCCGTCGTCGAGATCAAGTCCGCCCCACAGGCTGAGCGGCGCGGAGAGCCGGGCGATCGGACCGCTGGCCATGCCGGGGCTAAGTATTTTCAGCGATGTGAAGTTCATGTCGGCGTGACCCGTCCCGTTTCGGCGGATCGCACACAGTCTTCGAGGCTCATCAGGCCGACCCGCCTCCGCAGATTACCCGGACCATAATGTGCCCATTTGCCGGAATTGGTGACGATCGCGCCGGTGGTTTCGCGCACGACGGGCGCGAGATAGGTGCAGGTGTCGACGACGAGGTTCGCGCCGAATGCGAGCACCTGCGCGAGCTCCGGGGCCTGCTCGACATGGACGGCGATTTCCCGCGAGGTCGACACATAGACTTCCACACCGGCCGCAGCCCGTCGTCCGGCGACGACACGCGCGAGATTCTCGAACTCGCTGATCGAGAAATGCGGGGTGCCGAGGCAAAGCGCCGCGACCTCTTCGCCTTCGCGCAAGGGGCAGAGCGATCGTACGGCGGCGTGCAGGTCGTCGGCCGAGACCGCGATTTCGGTCAGATCCGCATCGACGCCGCCGGTCGCGTGCGCAAGCGTTTCCGCTTCGGGAGTGATCCCGACGGCGTGGAAGAGCGCAATCGCTCCGGCGGAGGCGGCGCAAGCACCCAGCGCTTTCAGCTCGTCTTCGCTCGCATCCGCCGGCAGGCCGATCATGACGGGCACATGGTCGGTGGACCGCGAGCCGAGCACATATCCCATGGCCGCGAAATAGAGGTCGCGTGCCAGACCAGTGTCCTCGACGGCCGGTACATGCACGACCAGCGTCGCACGACGGTTTTCCGCCCGGTGGAGGCCGACATAGGGAACACGCCCGGTCAGCGCCGCACAAAGGTCGGTGAAATCGCCATAACGGTCCGTGCGCGCGCCGAGCACCGAATTGGCGAACGCGATCGCGTTCGATTCCGCCCAGGCAATATGCTCGCCGACGCGCGGTCTGAGCATGCGCTGATACGGTGCGCAGGTGAGGGTCGCGACACAGCTCAGCTCTTCGTGGAGCGCGGTCAACAGCGCCTGTTCGGACAGGAGGTCGGGCGGCCCCTGATGCCAGCCGGGATGGACGACGTCGACCGCCGCGACGTTCAAGGTGGTCGGCACGCGGACGCGCCCGCCGAGCTCGACGAAGCGCCGGACGAAATCGATGCTCGACGGCCCGTGATAGAGGCACCCGTCGATGTGCGCCGAATTGACGGAAATGAAGCGCTCGGCGCCAAACACCTCACCATATCGGACGAGGAGCGCCATCGCATGCGCCGAGGCTGCGCCAAAGCATCCATCGAGAAGCTCCTGATCGACCGGTTCGAGTTTCATCGGCATCAACCTATCTCGTCCATCCCGTCAAAGCTTCACGAACAACCAGTCCTTCGAATAGGGGGTGCGGCTCATGCCATATCCGCTCGCTTCGCCGGTGACGATGCTGTCGCTCCAGTTGTAGCCGACCTTGCGGACCGAGTCATAAAGGCCGGGCTCGACAGACATCACCGAATTTTTCGGCAGAACCGTGCGGTCGCCGAGCGCGATGAAGGGCGGCATATGACCCTCGGTCGTCTGTCCGTGGGAGGCGCGCGTGAAGATATAATCCTTCATGCCGTTATCGACCTGATATTTGTGGACGGCATAGGCGATGTCGCCGCAGATCGCGCCGGCTTTCTGCATTTCCCGCTGGATCTCGCAGCAGTGCCGGCTGACCTCCCAGAGTTTGGTTCCGTGCGGATCGAAGCGCCCGGCCTCGTCGGCTACCTGGTACATGCGGTAATTCTCGCCGCCGCAAAGGCCGACCATGACATAGGTCACCACCTGCAGTGGCGCGTTGCGCAGGACCTGTGAATAATAGGGCTGGTTGGGATGTGGATAGCCGTTGACCGGCCCCGAACGGACCTCGACCTCGCCGATCGACCCCACGCCATGGTTGGGAAGTCCGCCGGCTAGATCGAGCTCTGAATAAAGTGTGTCGCGCAGCCAGAGTTCGGTGGCGAATTTGAGTTCGAGGTCGGTGATGTCGGTTCCGAAGGTCAGCAGATAATCGCGGGCGAAGGCCTGCGCCCGATCATGATAGGTGTAGGCACGGCTCCACAGGGCAAGCTCTTCGGGCGTCTTGACCATGCGCAGCCCCAGGACGGCATCGCTGATGTCTACGATTTCGACATTGGGCAGGATCTTTTTGAACTTGGCGAGTTCGGACGCGTAGAGCTCGCCGTCGATGCCGATCTTCGTGCTCTGGACACCCTTCTCCTTGATGCCTTCAAGCATATATTCCAGAAGGTCGATGCCGGGCGACGTTACGACTTTGCCCTTGTTCGGGAAGCCGCCTTCCGCATGCGGATAGTCGAAATAGATGCGGTCGCCACCGAACCAGCCGTCGCGGACAAGCGAATGGTCGACCATCGGATGGAAATACCACGGCGCTTCATCGCCCTCGTTCATGAATACGGCTTGCGGCCGTTCGGTATTGCTGAACGAATAGCCGGTGAAATAGGTGACGTTGGACGGCCCCCGCAGCAGGACGGCGCTCACGCCGAGCTCGCCCGCCTTCTCGAACAGCGCCTTCATCCGGCTCTTGTGCCACGACTGCGGAAGCATGTCGGTCTTCGCGGGCGCGGGCGGGCGGTCGACGCCGCCGTAGTTAGCCGGAAGGAGTAGCGCCTCGCTGTTGCGGGGGAGCGCCTTCAGTTGCGCTGTGATCGTTCGGGGATTGGCGCCGCTTTGCATCGCCGCCACCTTGTCGGTCCGCGATACAAGCCCTGCGGAGAGCGCGCCGAGCGCGGTCATTTTCATGATGTCGCGGCGGCTCTTGTCGAGGCTGGTCATCGGTTGCGTTCCTTGTTCATCCCGGGTCGCAGACGCGACCCCTCGTCTTTTGTTCCGGTTTTTTTGCGCGCAGGCACTAGAGCCCGACGACGCAGCCCGCGCCGATGGCCGGCGGGGTGGGGTCGAGCAGCTTGCGCAGGCCGAAGGTGTGTCCCTGGCCCTGGATCGTGTGATGGGTCGTGTCCTCAAGCGCGCGAGCGAATATCCTGTCCCCCCGTCCGGCAGCGGCCACATATTCGGCAAGGATCTCGACGTTGCGTGTCATATTGTAAATCTTGTCCGAGACCGTTTGCTCAAGAGCACCGGCAAGTGCCACCGTGTGCGGGAAAGCTGCGCCCTTTGTCAGGGCTTCCTTCAACTGCCCCAGCACCAGATCCTTGTCGAACCAAAGCGACGGGCTGAGAGCGAGCAGGTTGGCGAACAGATCGGGTTGCTGGACCGCCGTGTCGAGCACGAACAGGCCGCCGAACGAGTGGCCGACCAGCGTCGATTGCGCGGCGTCGACATCGAATTCGCTTTCGATGAGCGGCTTGACCTTGGTCGCGATAAAGGCGCGGAATTCGGCGGCGCCGCCGAAGCGCCTGCCGTCCGAGGGGCCATTGGGGCTCGGCGTCAGGTCGAGCGCGCGCCGACCGGCTTTGTCGGCCTTTTCGGCGTCCGCATAGGCGATGCCGACAATCAGACAGGGCGGCACAGAACCGCCCCACTGCATCATCCGGGTCAGCCCCAAAACGATCGGAAAATTTTCGGTTCCGTCGAGCACATAGATAGGAACGGGCTTCCGGCCGCGGATCATGAGCGGCAGATCCTTCTCGACCGGATGCGGATGGCCGATCTGGATCCGGAACTGCTGCCCGCCGGGGCCAACCAACATGCGTTCCTCGCTGCGGTCGATGCCGGCCAATTTGGGTGCGGCCGCGACCTTGTTGCGGGAACGCGCGGCGGCGGGTGCCGCCGTCGTCGCCGCTGCGGCGACGCCGAGCAGGATGTTACGTCGCGATACGTCGGGCAGGTCCAATTTATATCTCCCTTAGGAATTGTCGGGTGTGCGGTTTCGGCATCAAGGCTCGCCCGCCGGGCTGGCCTGCACCACGGGGCTGACAGCAATGCTCGCGTCGGTACGGTCGCTGCGCGAACGGATCGCCGATCGCAGCATCAGGATGGAGGCGTAGATGACGACGAGAACGACGCCCCACCGGAGCGCGTAAAGCGGCAGCGACTTGATGAGATAGGCGGCGAGCAGGACGGCGGGCGCCCCGCCTATCGCCATTCCGGTGACGAGCCCGAGGTCTATCGGTCGTTTGCGGACAATGGTCGTTCCGCTGGCGACGAAGATGAAGGCGGCGGACCCCATCATGATCGGGAAGGCTGCAAGCGGATCCATTCCGAGCAGGCTGAGCACGATCAATGTCGGCGCGAAACTGCCGATCCCGAGGTTGGTGAGAATGCCGAGCAGGAAGGAAAAACCCACCACGAGGATAAGTTGCGGCGTGGGCAATGCTGTCGCCGCGCCGCCCCCCGGCAGGAGCGCGAGGTTCGAAAGGGCATAGAGCGTGCCCGCGATGAGCAGGCCGATACCGATCGTCGTCTGGATCGCCTGCACGGGCAGGCGCGGCGCGACGACAACCCCGGCAATTGCGCCCAGGCTCGACGCCACGATGCAGGAAAAGAGCAGAAGCGGATCGACCTCGACCGAGATGATGTAGACGAAGGCTTCGACCACTGTCGCGATCGTGTAGCCGACGATCATCGTCGACGGGATCATCTCGTCGGGGGTCAGGCGCCTGATCTTGAGATAGGCCGTGGAAGGAGCGAAGGATCCGATGCCGAGGGCGTCGAAGAAATTCGCGACGGCGCTGAGGGCGATCCCTTCGACGCGCGGCCGCACGGGCGTTTGCCACCAACGTCGTACAAGCAGCACGGTGAAAAGGATCGCTGCGGCGCCGAGGACCGTCAGAAGCATGTCTACAAACTGCATGACTTGGGCCTTCTGTCGCTTTCGAGCATCGCTGTTCGGCTACGGGCATGCGCCCAGCGGTCGGTCATGGCCGGGCTACCAGCCACAACGCTCTCCCGCATTCTGCTTGTCGAGCCACTGCTTCAGCGGCCGGTAATAGGCTAGCATGGCGCGGGGATCCGCGTCGGACTTGTCGGTGAACATGGCGAGGGCCTCGGAATTCGGACGCGACCCGCCGAGCGCCAGCATCTTGCGCAATCGCTCACCGACTTCCTTGTTGCCATAAATCGAACAGCGGTGAAGCGGGCCTTTCCACTTCGCCATGCGGCAGGCGGCCTCGTGGAACTGATATTGGTAGAGGCGCGCCTTCAGATAGCTGATGTACGGCACATTTTCCGGAACATGATATTTCGCTCCGGCATCGAAACCATCGTCGGGCCTCGGCCTTGGCGGGACCATTCCCTGATATTCGGCCACCAGCTTCCACCAACTCCGGTTATAATCGTCTGGAGATATTTTGCCCGCGAGCACGCCCCACCGCCATTTGTCGAGCGCGATGGCGAACGGCAACAAGGGCAGCTTGTCGAGCGCTTCCTGAAGCAATTGCCCGATATCGTCACCCTCGGCGACGTCAGCGGGCACGATGCCGATTTGCTTGTAATAGCCGGGAGACGTCGCGGAGAGGGCGATGAAGTCGCCAATCCCCTCGTGAAACCCCTCGTCGGCACCCCTGCGGAACAGGAAGGGCTGGTGGGCATATGCGAGATTATAGAAGTCGTGCCCGAGCTCGTGATAAACGGTGGTAAACTGCGAGCGCGTGACCCGGATGCACATCTTGATGCGTACGTCCGTCCGGTTGTCGATCGTCCACGCGGAGGGATTGCAGTCAACCGACCGATCCCGCGGTTTCACGAATTGCGACGACGTCCAGAAGCTCGCCGGCAGCGGATCGAAGCCGAGCGAGACGTAGAAATTCTCGGCCGACTTGACCATGCGCTCCGGGTCGTAATTCGCCTTCTGGAGATAGGTATCGATATCGGGCCGTTCGACGGGGCCGGGCTTTGCGATGTCAAAGAGATTGCCCCAATTCTGGCCCCACATATTCCCGAGCAGATGCGCACGGATCGGACCCGTTCGCGGTTGAACAGACGGCCCGTACTTCTCCGAGAGCTTTGTGCGCATGAAGCAGTGCAACGCGGCGTACAGCGGGCGGAGCTTGTCCCAGTCGGCATCGATATCGGCCTCGACCTCGGCCGGGCTGCGATCATAGCCCGACCGCCAGAGCTCGCCCATATCTGCGTAGCCGAGTTCGCGCGCCCCTTGGTTCGCGAGGGCAGCCATGGCAATATAGTCGGGCTTGAGCCGCTTCGCGTCGTCGCGCCACCCCTCCCACAGCAGCCGCGCGGCTTCGGGGTCGCGGGTTTTTGCCAGCAGCGCTTCGGCATCGCCGAGCGAGATCGGTTGACGGTCGTAGATGAAGGAGCCCGTAGCATAGTCGCCGCTCAGCGAAGTCTGCAGCGCTGCCAATCGCGCCGCCGCGCCAGCTTCCGACGGCGATGGAACGGTCATCATTCTTTTGAGCAGGTCGAGTTTTCTGCGTTCCGTGGGTGCAGCGGTTGCGCTGTCAAGCTCCGCCGCCTGCCTCGCAACTCGAAGGCTGACGGTGGCGAGCCGCTCGCCTGCAAGGCTGCTCAGCCATTCGGTGTCAGGTGTGATATTCGTCGCATGAACCCACTCGGCGCGGCTCGACTCCTGCGTCGCCGCGTCGAGATCGCGCTCCGCCTGCGACAGAAAGGCCTCGATGGTTACGGGCGGGGCGAGGGGAGGCTGAGTTTCCGCTGCGATGCCGGGGTTCGAGGTGCCCGCAAGCGCGGCAACCGCCATGGTGGCGAGAGACGCCAGCCCCATGAGCGAACCTTTCGTGGCCATTCGCACTTCCCTCCCGATCGTTCAATCTGTTTGGACGATATGTCCTGATAGTTGACTATATGTCAATACTGGGACGAAGAGGAAATCGGTCGATACGAATATTTCACCGACGGCACTCACCCCGTCGGAGCTGGCAAGCTGGCATGATGGCGCATTATTCCAAGGGTTTGCGGCGATCCTGGGCAAATGGGATGACCCCATCGCCGCCCTTGGCCTCGGCCTCGGAGCCCACGCAAAGAATTCGCGCCGGCCCGTCGCCGACATTGATGTACGCGTGCCCGACCTTACTGTCGAAAAACACGCTTTCGCCGGCCTTCAGCCGCAGCGGTGCATAGATTTCGGTGTGGAGTTCGATCTCGCCGTCGAGGACGTAGGCGAGTTCGTCCCCGTCGTGACGCACAAACTCCTCGAAGTCGGCAATGGAGCGGGCATGAATATCCATCAGGACCGGGGTGAAGCGCTTTCCGATCAGGTCATGTGCCAGATATTCGTAGGTGTAGACGTTCGCGCGAATTTCGAAGCCGTCGCCGCCGCGGTGAACGCTCCGGCGTCCCGCGAACTGCGCAACCGGCTGTTTCGCGGGGCCTGACGTGAAGAGTCGGGAAATATCGACCGAGAGCGATTCGGCTAGTTGCACCAGCTTGTCGTAAGTTAGCGATCGCTGACCGTTTTCGATCTTCGAAAGGCTCGAGACCGAGAGGCCCGTCGCAGTTGCCATATCGGCAAGGCTCCAGTCGCGGTCCTTGCGAATCGACCGAAGCGCCGATCCGAGGCTTGTGCGGTCGTTGCTACTGCTGAGAGCGGTGGCCAAATCGTTGCTCCTTCGTCCAATGGCGTTGTCGATCCGTGCGCTACCCTGCTGCGCACCATAATCAACACCCTTATAATTGGCCAGAATGTATAGGTTTCTGCCGTGGCATGGCAAGCTGTTGTGTCGAAATATATCCAGTTTGGAAAATATACTGGACATATTGTCACAATTTTGACAGGAGGGCGCCAGAACAGACTGGGAGGTTTCGTGATGACCAAATGCGTAGGATCAATTTCAAGCTCGGTGGGTTCGCGGAGGCCCCTTCTGTCGATCGCTCTGTTGCTGGCATCCGGCGCGAGTCTGGCGATACTGCCTGGTGCGGCACTCGCGCAGGCGGCACCGGAAGCGCCGGTAACGGATACGACCGAGTTCCAGGATGCAAACGACATTGTCGTGACGGCCTCGAAGCGCAGCGAAAACCTCTCGAACGTCGGGTCATCGATCACGGCGCTGAGCGGTGACCGGCTTTCCGAGCTTGGTATCTCGTCCTTCCAGGATTTCTCGCGTCTGACGCCGGGCCTGTCGTTTCAGGCGGTGGCACCAGGCCGCACCCAGATCAGCATTCGCGGTATCAATGTCGGCACGACCCAGCCGAGCAGTTCGGTCGCCCAATATCTCGACGAGACACCGATCACCGCGGCCGCGACCGCGGCCTTGGCGGGTGAACTCAATCCCGACCTCGATCCATTCGATATGAGCCGGATCGAAGTCCTCAAGGGGCCGCAAGGAACGCTGTATGGCGCGAACGCGCTCGGCGGCGTGATCAAATATGTTACCAATGCGCCCGATTTCGGCGGTTTCGGTTCCGCCGTCGAGGCGAGCGTCGGTTCGGTCAACAAGGGCGGTATCGACTATTCGGGCAAGGCGATGGTCAATGTGCCGATTGCTGATTGGGCGGCGTTGCGTGTGGTCGGCAACTACCGCAAGGACGCCGGCTTCATCGACAATGTCGCACTCGGCGACAATGATGTGAATTTTGCCAAGAACCGCGGCGGACGCGCGACGCTCGAATTGCGGCCGGTCGACGATTTGGTGATCAAGCTCAGCGCATTCACGCAGCGCCTGAACGTCGGCGGCGAATCTTCGGTCGATGCTATCCGCGCCACGCTGACTCCCGCATTCGGCGACCTTACCCAGTGGCGTCCGCTGCCCGAGCGCATCCGCGATCGCTTCAATCTCTACAACGCGACCGTCAGCTATGATTTCGGTTTCGCAACCCTCTTCTCGACGTCGAGCTGGACCGACCAGAAATATGCGCGGACATCGAACGGTCCGTCCTTCGCGCCGGGCACGCGGATCTCGTCTGAAGGCGCCGGCGAGAACAAGAAGTTCGTGCAGGAGGTGCGTTTGCAATCTGCGAGCGCCGACAAGCATGGTCTCGAATGGCAGCTCGGTGCCTACTACACGAACGAGCGCTACAATCGCACGACGACCGACCTGATCGTCGATCTCGACACGATGGACACGACGATCGACTTTTTCAGCGGCACGATCGCAAAATATGATGAAAAGGCGGTATTCGCGAACGCAACCTATTATTTCAGCCCCAGCTTCGACATCGCGGCGGGGGTCCGCTACAGCAAGAACAAGCAGGATGGGCAGGGCTACGGCGGCGACGGTCAGTTCAACGGCCGGACCGGATCGTCGCGGGACGACGCCATTACCTGGACGGTCACGGGTCGTTACCATCCGACCGAAGATGTGATGCTCTACGGCAATGTCTCGCGCGGCTATCGCGCGGGCGGCCCGAACTTTTTCCGGGTCGGGCAGGTCATTCCGACCGAATTCGAACCCGAAGAGCTGACCAATTACGAGCTTGGCCTGAAGGCAAGCACGGCCGATAACCGGCTGACCTTCAACCTGGCTGGCTTCTACATCAAATGGTCATCCATCCAGCTCCCGCTCATCGTCAATTTCCAGACTTTCCGCGGCAATAACGGCAAGGCGGAGAGCAAGGGCTTCGAGGCTTCGACAAGCTACACGCCCATCGATGGCCTCACTTTCGCAGGAACGCTCGCTTACACGAACGCCCAGATCAATACCGATGAAACGGCCGGTGTCGGCGCCGCGCCGGGCGAGCGCATGGCGGGCACGCCGCGTTGGAGCGGATCGCTCACTGCCGACTATGAATGGGTATTTACGCCCGAGGTGAACGGTTTCGTCGGCGGCACCTTTACCGGCAGCACGAACCGACCGAACAGCTACAAGGCCAGCGTCAACACGCCTTATGTGCTGATCCCGGGCTTCACCACGGTCGCGCTTCGCGCCGGCGTCAAGACCGATCGGGCGACGTTCACCCTTGCGGTCGACAACCTCTTCGACAAGCGCGGGATTACAGACGATTACACCTTCCCGCGTTATTATGGCGAGACCTTCGGCGGGCTCGGCACCTATTACGACAATCTGGGAATGATACGGCCGCGCACGATCAAGGCCACAGTCAGCCTGAAGATTTGACTCCGGGCGGACACAGCAAGGCATGTTGAATAACGAAGGGGCAGCAACCTTGCTTCATCTGGGTGCAGGCCATCTCGGCCACCTTTTCCGGCGGATCGATCTCGTGGAATTGTTGATCGAGGCCTTCAAGGTGGCGGAGAAACCGCCCCTTCGGCAACGTATTGGCACATCGGGAGGAGGGGAGCTTCTCGTTATGCCGGCCTTCTCCAACGGGTTCTCGGGTGTGAAGATCCTGACGGTCACACCCGGGAACAGCGGAACGGAGCGTCCGGCGATCCAGGGACTGTTCGCTCTGTTCGACACCGCAACGGGTTCCCCGCTTGCGACGATCGACGCAGAGGCGTTGACGGGATATCGGACAGCCGCCGTGTCGGCCATGGCTGCCAGCAGGCTCGCAAGAGCGGATTCCACCAAGCTCACGCTTTTAGGATCGGGTCATCTCATCCCGTTTCTTGCCGCAGCGCATGCGTCGGTCCGGCCCATCGCGCAGGTGAAGCTCTGGGCGCGCAATGCCGAACGAGGCGAGAAGGCGGCCGAGCGCATTCGCAGCAGACTTCCCGATATCGAAGTTCGGGTCGCGACGGATATCGAGGCCGCGGTCGGATGGGGCGACATCGTCTGCTCGGCCACGCGATCGACCGATCCTCTCATCCTTGGGCGCTGGCTTCCGGAGGGTGTCCACCTCGACTTGGTGGGCGGGTATCGCCCGGACATGCGCGAGATCGACGACGTTGGAGTCTCAAGGTCGCGCGTCTTTGTTGACACATTTGACGGCGCGCTGGCGGAAGCGGGCGATCTTATCATTCCCTTGCGTGCGGGCCGGATCACCAGCGATGCAATTTTGGGCGACTTGACTGACCTCGCTTCCTCACCTCTTCACCGTCAAGAAGAGCGCGAAATCACGTTGTTCAAATCGGTCGGGACTGCCGCCGCGGATCTGGTGGTCGGTGCAGCAGCCTGGAAGGCCTATTGCGACGCTTCTCCACGAGCGCTCGCGCTGTAAATTTCGATGCCCCCGTCACGCGGCGGAATGGTTTCGGACAGACGCCGGCCGGCCACGATGGGCCAGCTCGTCGCAAGAAATGTCAAAACTGGTTGCAAGCTGCGCTAAAGCCATGTCGCACCCTTCGCATTAGCCTCCTCGCTGACAGGGCTCGTAGAAGCCCCGCTTTTTGGGAGAAGGACTATGGCAGCTTTGCCTTTTGCGCGCGCCATTCTGGCTGCGCTCGCCGTTTCGACATCGACCCTCGCCATGGCGCAGGATGCGCCGCCGGCTGACGAGAGTGCCGCCACTGACGGCGATATCGTCGTCACCGCGCAACGGCGCGAGCAGTCGCTTCTTGACGTGCCGCTCGCGGTCACCGCGCTTGGCGGCGACACCCTGGCCGACCGCGGGATCACCAATTCGGCTCAGCTCGGCGACGCCGTTCCAAACCTCCAGATCAACAGTCCCTATGGCGACACGCAGCCGAACTTCTCGCTGCGCGGCATCGGGGTCGCGAACGAATATAACAGCAATCAGGCCTCGCCGGTCGGCGTCTATCTCGACGATGTCTATCTCGCGCCGCGCACCAGCCATGGCATGGGCCTCTTCGACCTCGACCGCATCGAGGTGCTGCGCGGACCGCAGGGCACACTATTCGGCCGCAATACCACCGGCGGCGCGATCAACTTCATCACCAAGAAGCCCGATCTCGCGGGAACGAACGGCTATCTGCAGGTCGGCTATGCCAATTTCGACACCTTCACCGCGCAGGGCGCCGCCGAGGCGACGCTCGCCGAGGATGTCGCGGGACTTCGTCTCGCGGTCAACTACGCCAAAGGCGACGGGCAGATCAAAAATGTGTTTCCTGGCGGGCGCGACGCCGCGTCGGTCGATACGCTGCAGGGCCGCGCCTCGCTACGCGTCAAGCCCGTCGAGACGCTCGACATCGTGCTTCGTGCCTATGCCGGCCGCGACCGCGGGACGCAGGCCGCAGTCCATGGCCTCGAACCTTTCCGCACCGGGCTCGGCTTTTTCGAGACGAACGAGAACCGCATCGGCGACAATCGCACCGACGCCTGGGGCTTCTCGGCGAATATCGCACTCGAACTCAGCGACACGCTCAGCCTGACCTCGATCACCAGCTACGACGGCGGTAAGCAGAATCTCCAGCAAGCAGCCGATGGGTCGCCACTCGATATTCTCGATATCAACTGGCGCTCGAACTATCGCCAGTTCAGCCAGGAATTGCGGGGCAATTACGAGGGCGACGGGCTGACCTTCGTTGGCGGGCTTTTCTACGGCTGGGACCGCAATATCACCGACAATACGTTCAATCTGCCGCTGCCCCCGGAAGGCGGTTTCTTCCAGCATTATAGGCAGGTGCGCAAAAGCTATGCGGTGTTCGGGCAGGCCGATATCGACCTCGCCGACCGGCTCGTGCTGACGCTTGGCGCGCGCTACACCAAGGACAAATCGCGCTACGACGATGCCTTCGCCTATCTGTTCGTCGGCGGGGTCGACGATCCGCAGACGCCGATCGCGACGACGGTGCCGTGCGCCGGGGTCGCGGGCACCTGCCCCTATGATCCCGCAGCACGCTTTGCTCTCGCCGACACCAATAACGCGCTCACCGGCCGCGTAGCGCTCAGCTACACCTTCGCCGACGGCCCGCTCGTCTATGCGAGCTACAACCGCGGTTACCGCGCGGGGGCGGTCAATGGAGGCGGCTACACCTCGTCGAGCGGCATCGGCTATATCGAGCCCGAGCGGGTCAATGCCTATGAAATCGGGATCAAGGGCCGCGCCAGCGGGCGCCTGCTGACCTACGCCGCCTCGGCCTTCTATTATGATTATTCGAACCAGCAGCTGCAGGACACGCGCGCTGGCCCCGTCTCCTTCCTCGTCAACGCGCCGTCATCGGAAGTCTACGGCTTCGAGGTCGAAACAACGCTGCGCCCGGTCGATGGCTTCCGCATCGATGCATCGCTCGGCTGGCTGCATTCGAAATATAAGGAGCTGACGCTGCAGGGTGCCGACCTGTCGGGCAATGAGCTGCCCTTCGCGCCGAAGCTCACCGCGCAGCTCGGTTTCGAGTGGGATGTCGTCGATCTCGCGGGCGGTACGATCACCTTCGCGCCGAACATGGCCTATTCGAGCCGCCAATATTTCTCGCCGTTCAACGAGATCAACGCGCCGGGCACGCCGCAGGTGAACAGCGAGTTGCAGCAGGGCGCCAATGCCAAGGTCAACGCCTCGCTGAGCTGGTCGAACAACGCGCTGACGGTGCGCGCCTTTGCGAACAACATTTTCGAGCGCAAAACCTACGGCTATGGCCTCGATCTCCGCGGTGCGGGCTTCCCTTACAACTTCCTCGTGCCGTCTGCACCGCGCACTTACGGCGTCAACCTGCGTTACAGCTTCTGACGATGACCGACCTCAAGGACCCCGATCTCTATGTCGGCGGCATGCCCTATGCCGAGCTTGCAGCGCTGCGCGCGGCAGGCTCGGTGCACTGGAACCCCGAGAGCGACGGTGCGGGCTTCTGGGCGGTGCTCGGGTTCGACGATATCGTCACGGTGTCGCGGCAGGCCGACCTTTTCTCCTCGGCGCACGAAAATGGCGGGCACCGGATCTTCAACGAGAATGAGGTCGGGCTGACCGGTGCGGGCGAATCCGCCATCGGCATCCCCTTCATCTCGCGCGACCCGCCGACGCATACCCAGTATCGCAAGTTCGTGATGCCCGCGCTGTCACCCTCGCGTCTCGAAGGCATCGAGGCGCGGATCGCCGAGCGCGTCGAACGGCTCTTCGCCGAGGTTCCGTTGAACGAGACGGTCAATATCCTCCCGCTCTTGACCGTGCCGCTGCCCTTGCTCACGCTCGCCGAACTGCTCGGCGTGCCAGCGGAGATGTGGCACGACCTCCACCGCTGGACCGACGCCTTCGTCGGCGAAGACGACCCCGATTTCCGCCAGTCGCCCGAAGCGATGCAGGCGGTGATGGGCGAGTTCGTCAGCTTTGCATCGGAGTTGTTCGAAGAACGCCGCGCCAACCCCGGCCCCGATATCGCGTCCTTGCTCGCGAACACCGAGATTCACGGCCAGCCGGTGCCGCTCGGCGATTTCATCGGCAATCTGATCCTCGCGCTCGTCGGCGGCAACGAGACGACGCGCAATTCGATCAACCACAGCCTGATCGCCTTCGCGAACAACCCCGACCAATGGGATGCGATCCGCGCCGATCCCGATCGGCTGCCTAATGCGGTCAAGGAAATGGTCCGTTACGCCAGCCCCGTCATCCATATGCGCCGCACCGCGACGCGCGATACCGAACTCGGCGGCCAGACGATCTGCAAGGGCGACAAGGTCGTCGTCTTCTATCCCAGCGGCAACCGCGATCCGTCGGTGTTCCCCGAACCCGACGCCTTCGACATCGCGCGGCCGATCCGCCAGCACCTCGCCTTTGGCGCGGGCACGCATGTCTGCGTCGGATCGCGCCTCGCCGAGATGCAATTGCGACTCGCCTTTGCCGAGATGGCGCGTCATGTTCGCCGCATAGAGATATTGGGAGAACCGAGCCGCGTGCGGTCGAACTTCATCAACGGCTTCAAGCGGCTCGATGTCAGGCTGATAGCGTGAAACAGGACAGCGTCTGGGATAATAAGGAAATCATCTGTGACGTCCTCGGCCGCGCGCCCGACGTCGAGATGGGGTCGATCGGCGACGGCTGGTCGCTCTGCCGCTGGCGCCAGTTCGTCGGCAGCTATACCTTGCCCGCACTGCCGCAGCCGATCTTCACCGTTCATGTCGCGGGCAAGCCGCAGGTGAAGACATGGGACCGCGACGGCTGGACCGAAACGAGTTCGATCCCCGGCTGCGCGACGATCGTCCCCGCGGGTATGCCGACCGGCTGGCTCGTTGACGGCGAACTCGATGTCGTGACCTTGTCGATGTCGTCCGATGTGCTTGCGGGGCAGCCGCATGCCGAGCAGTTTAACAAGATGCGCTTCGCCTTCGCCGATCCGCTCGGTGTTGCTCTGACGCGCCAGATATTGTCCGAACTCTATGCGCCGCAAGCCGAGGAGCGTACGGCGTACGTGGCGGCGATGGTCAATGCGCTGAAGGCGCATATTCTCTCGGGTCCGCCCGCGCACGGCAATCCGACCGAAATCCCGGTGTCCGATTTCTCGGCATACCGCCTGCACAAGATCATGAATGCCGTGCTCGCCAACCCCGCCGAGGAGCATAGCCTCGAAGCGATGGCGTCGGTCGCGGGGGTCACCCCGTCGCATTTCTGTCGCCTGTTCAAGAAGGCGACGGGCATTTCGCCGCATCAATATGTGATGAAGGCGCGGCTCGACCGTGCGCAGCAGATGCTCGTCCAGACCGACCTCAGCCTCGCTGCCTTGTCCGAGGCGACGGGCTTCGCCAGCCAGAGCCATTTCAGCCGCGCTTTCCGCGCCTGGTTCGGCATGGCGCCGAGCGACTATCGCCAGCAGGAACGGCGCGGCCTTCACTGAACGGAGAAGATGATGACCGAAGCGACGGCGGCCGTGGTGCGCCAGCCCGGCGGCGATTTCACGATCGAGACGATCGAGGTGGAGGCGCCGCGCGCGGGCGAGGTGCGCGTGCGGATTGCGGGCGTGGGGCTCTGCCACACCGACCTGATCTTCCGCGACCAGTTCGCCCCCTTCGCGCTGCCCGGCGTGCTTGGTCATGAGGGCTCCGGGGTGATCGAAGCGGTCGGCGATGACGTCGAGGGTCTCGCCATCGGCGACGAGGTCGTCGTCGGCTTTTCGAGCTGCGGCGCCTGCCCGCGCTGCGACGAGCATCTGCCGAGCTATTGCCAAAGCTTCGTGCCATTGAACTATGCCGGGATGCGGATCGACGACGGCTCGACCGCTTATGCCAAGGGCGACGAACGCGTCACCTCGCACTTCTTCGGCCAATCCTCCTTTTCGGCGCTCACCGTCACCCGCGCGCGCAATGTCGTGAAGGTCGACACGTCGAAGGTCGCGCTCGAACTGCTGGGTCCCTTGGGCTGCGGCTTTCAGACCGGCGCGGGCGGCGTGATGAATTCGCTCGCCTGCCCGGCGGGGTCGAGCATCGCGATCTTCGGCGGCGGCCCGGTCGGCCTCGCCGCGGTGATGGGCGCGGTGATTCAGGGATGCTCGACGATCATCCTTGTCGAGCCCATCGGCGCGCGGCGCGATATCGCGCAGAATCTCGGCGCGACCCACGTCATCGACCCCGCCGAAGCCGGCAACCTGACCGAAGCCCTGCGCGCGATCGTCCCCGCTGGGCTCGATTTCGCGTTCGACACCAGCGGCGTCGTCCCCGTGATCGAGGCGGGCCTCGCCGCGCTCGGCAGCCACGGCGCGATCGGGCTTGTCGGCGTGCCGTCGAAGGCCGATGCCGCAATCAGCGTCAATATCGCCGCGCTGATGACCTCCGGCCACCGCATCATCGGGATCATCGAGGGCGACAGCAACCCGCAAAGCTTCATCCCCGAACTGATCGCGCATCATGCCGCGGGACGCTTTCCCTTCGACAGACTGATCCAGACCTTCCCGCTCGCCGAGATTAACGCGGCGCTGGACGCGCAGGCGCGCGGCGAGTGCATCAAGGTCGTGCTGATACCCTGAACACCGATAAGCTGGAGACGAACGATGGATTTCGACCGCGACTATGCGATGCTGATCCGCGGCAAGCTCGAAGACGGCAACGCAAGCTTCGACGTGCTCAACCCCGCAACCGAGCAGGTGATCGGCAGCGTTCCCGATGCCGGCCAGGACGACCTCGACCGTGCCATCGCCGCCGCCCGCGCGGCTTTCCCAGGCTGGGCCGCAACCCCGATCGAGGACCGCAAGGCTGCGCTGAATGCGATGGGTCAGGCGATCATGGCCAACGCCGACGCCTTCAAGCGCCTGCTCACCGCCGAACAGGGCAAGCCGCACGCCGAGGCCGAGGGCGAGGTCATGGGCGCAGGCTACTGGCTGATGGGCGCCGCCAGCCTCGACCTGCCGGTCACGGTAAACGAGGATAGCAACGAACGGTACAGCGAGACCCGCCACGTCCCGCTCGGCGTCGTCGGTGCGATCGCGCCGTGGAATTTCCCGCTGCTGCTCGCGATGTTCAAAGTCGGTCCGGCGCTGCTCGCGGGCAATACGATGGTGCTTAAACCCTCGCCCTTCACGCCGCTCACGACCCTGAAATTCGGCGAGCTGGTCAAGGACATCCTGCCGCCCGGCGTACTCAACATCGTCACCGGCGGCGACGCGCTCGGCCCGTGGATGACGAGCCACGCGGGCTTCGACAAGATCAGCTTTACCGGATCGACCGCGACCGGGCGGCGCGTGATGGAATCTGCGGCACCGACGCTGAAGCGCGTGACGCTCGAGCTCGGCGGCAACGATGCCGCGATCGTGATGCCGGACGTCGATGTCGAAAAAGTCGCCGAGGAACTCTTCTGGGCCGCGTTCCGCAATAATGGCCAGATCTGTATCGCAACCAAGCGCATGTATGTGCACGAGGACATCTACGAAGAGTTGAAGGAGGCGCTCGTCGCCTATGCGAGGACGGTCAAGGTCGGCGACGGGTCCGAGCAGGGCACGCAGATCGGCCCGATCAACAACGAGGCTCAATACCACCGCGTGCTCGATATGATCGCCGACGCCAAGGCCAAGGGCTATACATTTCTTGTCGGCGGCGAGACAGCCGACGTGCCTGGCTATTTTATCCCCGTCACCATCCTCGACAATCCGCCCGAGGACAGCCGCATCGTGCAGGAAGAGCAATTTGGCCCCGTCCTGCCGCTGATCCGGTTCGACGATGTCGACGATGTCGTCGCGCGCGCCAACGCCACCGACTATGGTTTGGGCGGCTCCGTGTGGGCGCGCGACGAAGACAAGGCGCTCGAGATCGCGCAGCGCATCGCGAGCGGCACCATCTGGGTCAACGAGACGCAGCACCTCTCTCCCACCGCGGCGTTCGGCGGCATGAAACAGTCGGGCGTCGGGGTCGAAGGGGGGCTCGAGGGCCTCCTCGAATATACGAACGCCCAGACGATCGTCCGCCGGCGATCTGCAGGTTCGACACCCTAGTTTCGAAATTCAATCAACTTCGCGCCTACCGGTTGCGAGCAGGCAGTGACATTTCCGGTTCGAGTCTGTTTACTCCTCTTTGGACGGCGTTGCCTTGGTGCGCATAACCTCCATCGGCGGGCCGCCATCGATGAAGGTGAAGCTCGAAAAGTCCGGAGCGAACTCGACTGTGATGCCCAAGGATTCGGATCGAAAGCGCGTCGGCGAGAGGGCGACCAGACGTTCGGCAGCCGAGGCGGGGGCGCCGACAAACCTTGCAAACAATCCCTCCGGCCGCGCATCGATGTCGACGTTGAGCCCGCTACCCTGAAAGCGCCCGGCGGCCTTGGAAAGCTGGGCGAGCGCCAATGTCTTTTCCTCGGTGGCCGGTGCCGCGATGTCCGACCAGCCATAGTCGGCCGCAACGGCGCGGATGACTTCATTCGTCAGGCGCCGGCCGTCGCCGCCATTGGTCAGGACGACGATGCCGTCGCCCTTGCCGACATAGGCCGCCATGAAGGATTCGAAGCCCGGGTTCACACCATCGTGGCCGAAGCGCGGCACACCGTCCCTGTAAAGCGCAAGTCCGAGGCCCCAATTGCCCTTGACCGGGGTCATCATCTCGCGCGCCATGGCGGGCGACAAGCGGTGCCCCTTTTTGCCCGCGCCCGATGCCTGAAGGTCGATCAGCAGGCGCGCGAGGTCGCCGGCGCTCGTCCACAACCCCGCCGGTGCGAGCTGTGGGCAGACGCCATAGTTGCCCGGAATCGGCGCGCCATAAGCCGAACCATATGCCATGTCGGCGCGGATCGTTGGCGAGGGCGGCATGGAAAAGGCGCTGCGCCTCATGCCGAGCGGGCCCAGTATCTCGTGCTCGGCAAGGTCGGGGAAGGACAGGCCGCTCACGTCCGAAAGCGCCAGCTGCGCCACCATGTAACCACCGCCGGAATATTCGAATTGCGCGCCTGCCGGCAAGATGCTGCGAACCGGCTGGTTGTCGGCGGGCGGCACGCCATCGAGGATCTGGACGGTCGTCGGAAGGGGCGCGCCGGGCTGATAGCAACGATCGAAGCCATGAACGCCGAGCCCGGCCGTATGACTCAGGATCTGACGAAGCGTGACGCCATCGGGCGCCAGCTTTGCATCCTCGGGCAACTGCCACGAACGAAGCGCCTTGTTGATGTCCCGATCGAGCCCGATCTTGCCCTGTTCGACCAGCCGCAGCGCTAGCATTGCCGTCACGACCTTGCTGATCGACGCGGCCTGAAAGGCGGTGTCCGGTGTGACCGGCGCACAGCTCGCGATGTCGCGAAAGCCCCAGCCGCGCGCCCAGTCGAGTTTGCCGTTGTGGATCACGGCGACGCTGATCCCGGGCACATCATATTGGCGCATGCGTTCGGACAGGCGGAACGGTTTGGCCCCTGCTTTGAAGGCCGGGGGTTGCAGATTCGCCTCGATATAGCGGGTATGCGCGTTGCTTGGCCCACCCACTGCCTCGGCAGGGGCAGGGCAACTGCCTGGCTGCGCGGCGGCGGGAACGGCAATCAGCACGGGGATGGCTGCGCCAAATAATGCGAGCCCGTGGTTCATTCTTGGCATCGATATCCTCTCTTTGATCGGGCAAGGGGCGACGATGTCGCGCGACAGGCGCGCGACCACGCGCCGGCACGGGGCGGTGCGGTCAATCGGTCATGGTTCTCTTGCGCGGCTATCGGGCCGCGGCGTCAGCCTCGGCGGGTTGCGGTAAATCGGCATGCCACGATGCCAGTCCCGCCAGTACCGCCAGCTCAACCATAAGGATGGCGCCTTGCAGCAAGGCTTGGCTGATATCGAGGTTCAGCACCGCCATGAACGTCACGATGGCTATCGTCGTCGACAGCGTCAGCGCGCCCGCTTTGACGACGCGCGGCCAGTCGCGATTCAGCAGCAACCACGCCATTCCCAGATGCCCGATCGCAAGCGCCAGCATGAGCAGAACCAGCAACGGGATCGTGGCATGATAGGTACCGGCCAGAAGGGCGTTCTGACCCGACGTCAGAATGCTGCCGCGGGCGAGCGTGTCGGGAAAGCCGAATAGTGCCAGGCCGATCTGAAGCGCGGCGACGGGGATCAGCAGCCCAAGCGCGAAGGCGTGCGCGGTCAAGCTGAAGCGCCCCTCATTATGCAACGGCATCCGGCGCAACGCCGCGACAAGGCAACCGAATGCAAAGCGCAGCGGCTTGCCGGCATCGATCGCCTCTTCGAGCTCGGCCTGCATGGCGAGCCCCCATTCGCGGCGCTTCTCCTCCATGCAAGCTGTGGCCAGCATCATCATGGCTCGGGCGATCGGCGTTCTCATGCGCGTACAAACTCCGGGGCGAACGAACCCGATGGCGTTGCCGCTTCCCGGGCGAGGGTCGCGCCGGCCGCGGTCAGGCGATAGGCGTGGCGGGCCGGACGACCCGGCCGCTCCGGCTCGCGCCACTCGGCTTCGACCAACCCTTGCTCGGACATGCGCATCAGCAGCGGATAGAGCGTTCCCGATTGAAGGCCGGTCTCCTTCATCAGCTCGTAACCGTGCCGCCACTGCTGGATGCGTACCGACAGGGCATTCAGAAGGAGCAGCATCTGCTTCGACGGGCGTCGTGATCGGACCATGGAGAGAAAGTCACATATGTAGAGTTATGAGTCAAGCCATATATGTAGAATTATGAGTCGAGTTCGTCGCGACGGTATCGCAGTTCTTCCTTCACGCTCCGTCTGCCGCGGCGCTAGCCGTTATGGTCGCTATCATCGCTAGTTTGCGTTGTCCTGAGCACGCCTTCTGTCCGGGCACGAGCAGCAGCCTCTCCGCGGGTTCGTGCATTAAGCTTGCTGAGGATCGCCGATACATGATGATCCACGGTCTTCGCGGATACGAATAATTGTTCGCCGATCTGCCTGTTTGTCCAGCCTTTATCGAGCGCTTCGAGGACGTCGATCTCCCTTTTGGTGAGGCCGAAATGATTGTCGAGGGTCGAAGCACGGGGACCCCGGCTGCCGACACGTCCATTTCCTCCCTTCAGTTCCAGTCGCGACCGCGCAGCCGTTGCTGGAGCGCCGATGTGATCCAGGATCGCGAGGCCGCGCGCAACTTGCGATGTATTGCCCTGGGTCAGCATCAGCGCTTGTTCAAATCGCATACCAAGCGCTTCGAAGGCATTGGCCGCCGCGACGATGTCGCGGGCGGCGCCGAGCGCGTAAGGCTCGGGCATATCCGGCGGCGGCTGCACATCCTCGCCAAGCGCCTGGCCCCAGTACCAGAGCGCGGCCCGGTCCCATGGGCTGCCGTGGCCTCGCGCAAGCGAGGTCGCTTCGACGAGCAGCGCCAGCGCCGATCCGGGGTCGGTGCCCTTGGTCCAGCACTGCTCGGCGAAAATGAGCGCCAAGCTCGTAAACCGCGGTCCCTCGCGACCATTTGCCATATGCAGGCTCAATTCTTCAATCAGCGCATCGGCCGCCGGCGAGCCCCGACGGATGTGAATCTGCGCCATGGCGCGGGCGGCGGGATTGCGGATGAGATGCGAATTTTGTTCATCGGCCAGAGCGAGCGAGGCCTGTTCTTCGGCGTCGTCCCACCGTCCCGTTTCCAATAGAGTCAGCGCATAGCCTCCAATGATGTAATCGCGCCAAGTATCGAGGTCGTGCTCGATGCAAAATGTGATGCCTTGCTGTTGCGCCGCCATCGCTTCGACATGCCGGCGCGCGGACATCAGCATCCAGCACTTGTTGGTGTATGCCCGCGCAACATGCTCCTGGGCTCCGGTCGCAAGACCAAGAGCGATACTCCGGTTGAGCAGGTCGAAGGCTCGCTGTGGGTCGCGATATTGAATCGCGGTACCGTAATTGTTGAAGACGGTGGCGAGGATGTCATCTCGCGCGAGTGCCTCGGCGATGGGAATCGCTTCTTCGCTCCAGCGAACCGCCTCTTCATCGTCCTCGGCCAGCATCGCCAGATGCGCCAGATTGGAATAGGCGAGCGCCAGTTCCGCGGTGCGGGGAAATTCCTTCAGGAGCGTAACGGCTCTTTGCCCCGCTTGTTCCGATAGCGTCCGATGGCCGTTGAGATAGTGAAGTCGCGACAGAAACCGAAGGCCGTCGCCGAGGTGCATCCTGTCCTCTGCTTTTTCATAAATGGCGAGCGCGCGGCTGTGCCAGACGATGGCGGCGCCGATATCGCCGGTGAGATGGAGTTCGAAGGCATATTGCTCACATTGCCGCGGGTCGCCGGGAGCGTCGTCTTTGTCGAGGATCGCGGCCCATGCGCGCACTGCTTCGCGATGCGCGCCAAGCGCCGATGCCTGCATGGCCGCTTCAGGAGCGGCGTCGCGGACACGCGACAAGTCGTTCGCGCAGATTGCGTGATGGAGCCGCCGCGCCGCACTCGCGCCTGCCTGCTCGAGACGATCGAGTTCGGCGGCGTGAAGCTGCCTGCGCCGCAGGGGAGACAAAGCGTCTTCGACCGCACGCCGCGTAATCTCGTGGCGAAAGACGAGGGCGTCCGGTTCCGCAAGTAGCAGCCCGGAATCGAGACAGGCCTGCAGCGTATTTTCGTCGGCCCCCGCATTTTCGATCTGGTCGAGACTCACGCGCCGCGGGATGATCGAACAATAGTCTAGGAGCGCCCGCGCTCCGACCGGCAATTGATCGGCGCGTCCGACGACGAGGTCGTCGATCGAGCGCGAGCGCGCACCGCCGCTGGCGAGCATCTCTGTGACATACAGCGGGTTGCCACCTGTCGCATTGTGAATGGCGGAGCCGATGAAGCCGCGCGCAGCGGAAAGCGCGCCGACGGCGGGGGCGGAGAGGCGTTCCAGGTCACATCGGTGCCGCGCGGCAGGGGGAATGTCGTTTGCGGCACGGATCAATCGTGCACGCGCATCCTGATCCTCGTTGCGTGAAGAAGCGACTACCAAAAGCGGCTTGTCCGAAATTCGGCGCCCGAGATAGCGAATGAAGTCGATACTGCCGTCGTCGGCCCAGTGAAGATCTTCGACAAAAAGAATCGTCGGCACTTCGGTGAGGCGGTCTAACGCCTGATGGAATAAATCCAGGCGCGAACCACCCTCTCGCGCATGCTGGAGCGCATCTCGTTCGAGAATTGGGAGGTCGCGCAGCAGGGTGAGCGCTTCTGCGTTGCTCCAATCTTCGCACGCGGCCCAGAGCGGACGCAGCCGCTCGCCGACCCGCGTGGCGGCCGCGCGCAGAACGCTGGTCTTTCCGATGCCCGCTTCGCCGACGATGAAAGATATGCGTCCGCGCCCGCCGGCCGCCTCGGCTGCCAACCGATCCAACTCGTCGAGTATGTGATCGCGCTCAAGCAACATCGCGCATGCGACAATAGAGGAAAAACGGGCCCGGCAACAGATTGTCGCAAAATGGGGAAGGTCGGATGGCAAAATAGGGAGGTCCGCCGATGCGGCGACGGGCGATTTGGCCGAATTAGCCTTTGCTCAAATCAGCAAAAGGAAAATTATCATGCCACGCTATCTTGTCGAACGAACCTTTCCGTCGGGCCTGCACATTCCGTGCAATGCCGATGGCGCGGTCGCTTGCCTTAACGTCGTCGATCAGAATTCCGCCGACGTTGTGACCTGGGTTCAGAGCTTTGTCTCGACGGACAAGCAGAAGAGCTTCTGCCTCTACGACGCGCCCGATCCTGGGGCGATTCATCGTGCGGCCGACCGCAACGGGCTGCCGGTGAACGAGATCACCGAGGTTCGGATCCTCGACCCCTATTTCTATTATTGAGAAGGACGACATATGAAAAACAATCCGCGCTGGACCGATCGCTCGCTTGTCGCCTTTGGCGTAGCGGCACTTGGCGGTCTCTTCCAACTCGCCCTCTTTGTGCAATTGGTTGTCGATGCATCGCGTGTCGCGATCGCATGACCGACGCTGCGAAGGCTCCTTGCGAGGCGCCTTCGCAGCTTCTGCCGACGTGACATAAAAATGCCTGGCGAGGCCTCGAACCTTGGGCTTCGGCTGCCTAACGGGCGACCTCTACCAGGTTGGCGCCTTCCTCGCGCTCGCTTATCCTGAAGCCAGTCCCGAGGAATCGTTCGATCAGGCTGGCAGCCGTCCGCGTGTGCTCGCTAATCTTCACCGTCGTGAACGCACCGCCGCCGGCCAAGGCCATCGGCAGCAAGAGCTGATCTTGCAGATAAGGGCCGGCGAAGGCGCCTGAAGCGAGATAGCCCGCCATGCGCTTGGCTGCCGTCTTCGCAAGACGTTCCGCCGGCACCCCAAGCCTCCCGAATCCCGACATCAGCTCCGTCACATGCTCAAAGCTGGCCTCGAGTAAAAGCGCATTTCCCGGCCCCTGATCGGCGGGGAGCTGTCGCACCACGAAGGCTTCCGTGGGCCATTCGACGAGCACTTGCCGTGCCGCTTTGAGCTCACGATCAGCGACGTCGAAGGGGATGCCCGCAACAACCGCCGTCGCTTGCACCGGTCCGCTGCTACCGCGCCCGATGCATTCCACCGCGCGAAGCGGGGCGGGCTCGATATCGATTTCGATGCGACCACCGCCACGTGGGAAGAAGCCGTGCCGAACCAGCTTTGCCGTGATGTTCGGACCCATGCGGTTGATAACAGGGAGAAGGGTCCGCTCGATAAAATCGAACGGAGGCGCTGCAAGAGCATGGGTGCCGCCCTCGATCACCAGACGCGAAGGTGCATTTGCGAGCATCAACGGCACCATAACCGTCTGGAGCACGAGACCCGTGCTGCCGGCCGTGCCTACGGCAAAGTGATAGTCGCCGGGCGTGACGGTGCCGGGCCGAAAGCTGATGCCGGTCGAACCCACGGCAAGCCCGGAGCATTCCGCGCCACCGATTACGCATGCGGCTTCAATGGCGGTCACATGCTGACGCATGAGCCCCGGCTTTTCTCGCCCGCCGCGGATATTCTCGATCGTGAAGGGCTCGCCCGTAAGGAGCGACAGCGCACACGCATAGCGCAGCACCTGTCCGCCGCCTTCGCCTTCCGATCCGTCGATGATTATCATTTTTCGTCTACCAAATCTAAAAACAGCTCGTTCGCTTCATTCGCGAAAGCGCCACTCTCCGGGCGTGTCGGCACCTCTGCTGCGCGATCGAGTTCGTCGAGGATCAGAGCTTCGAGCGCCTCTACCCGCGTCACCATTCCGGCTTCACGCGTTTCTGCTTTGAGCTCTACCAACCGATCGATCTCGCCACCCAATATTGATGGCAAATCGGCTCGCACCATGAGTGCCTGCAACTGCATCGGAGGCCGGCGCGATGGATCAAGCCGCAGCACTCGGATGGCGAGAGCGGGGCGCAGCGCGTAGAAGTAGCGTTTGACCGCAATGTCTTGGCCTTGCTCAAACCAGCGCGCGACAGCCGCCTTCCCCAAATTGGCATAATGCAACGCATAGCTCTGCGGATCGAAATAGCGATCCTCAAGCTCGGCAATTCGCGCGATGACGGGATCGGCTTCGCGGTAAGAGATCGGGGATTCGATCCATTCCGACAGCACCGAATTATTTTTAAGCATCAGCCCCAGCGCCTTGCGGATATCCCAACCATTGAGGTCGATCTCATCGACGATCGGCCGCTCGATCACGTCGCGCACGGGCTGCAGCGCAAGGTAATCGCGGCGCGGCCGGACATAGATGAAGCGCACATCATAATCGCTGTCGGGTGAGGGGAAACCCCATGCCCGCGAACCGGACTCGATGGCGAGCAGCAAGCGTACGCCCTCCTCGCCCGCCGTGGCAGCGAGACGGGCTTCGATTTCCGTCCGGACAGCGGAGTCGATCGGCGATGCGGACGGCACGTACATAAATCCCCCTTCGGACAGCGGCGTGAAGGGGATCACCCCTTCACGCACACCACCTGCTTCAGCGTATGGACGATCTCGACGAGGTCGGCTTGCGCCGCCATCACCGCCTCGATCGGCTTGTACGCCTTCGGCGTCTCGTCGATGACGCCTACGTCCTTGCGGCATTCGACGCCCGCAGTGTCGGCGATATGCTCGTCGAGCGTGACGAGCTTTTTCGCCGCGGTGCGGCTCATAACGCGGCCCGCGCCATGGCTGCAGCTGTCGAATGACTCGGCGTTGCCAAGCCCGCGCACGATGAACGATTTCGCGCCCATCGAACCCGGGATGATCCCCATCGTGCCCTTCGCCGCGCGCACGGCACCCTTGCGGGTCACGAGCACATTCTCGCCGAAATGGTTCTCGCGCGTCACATAATTGTGATGGCAGTTTACGGCTTCGGCTTCGGCCTCGAAGGGCTTGGCGATCTGTAGCCGGAGCGCGGCGATGACGTTCGTCATCATCATGCGCCGGTTCAGCGCCGCAAAATCCTGCGCCCAGCCCACCGCCTCGACATATTCGTCGAAATGGTCGGTCCCTTCGGGGAAGTAGGCGAGGTCTTCATCGGGCAGGTTGATGAACCATTTGCGCATGTCCTTCTTTGCCAGCTCGATGAAATAGGTGCCGATCGCATTGCCGACGCCGCGCGACCCTGAATGGAGCATCACCCACACCCGTGCATCCTCGTCGAGGCACAGCTCGATGAAATGGTTCCCCGTTCCGAGCGTCCCCAGATGCGTCAGGTTGTTGGTGTTCTTCAGCCGCGGATGCTTGGCGACAATATGGCCGAAACGTTCGGCAAGCGTTGCCCAGGCGTCGACGATTGCCGCCGGCGGATCGCCCCACGAGCCACTGTCGCGCTTGCTGCGTCCGACTGAGCGGCCGTGCGGAACCGCCGCCTCGATCGCGCTGCGAATGGCTTCCAGATTGTCGGGCAGATCGTGCGCCATCAGCGTCGTGCGCGCCGCCATCATGCCGCAGCCGATATCGACGCCAACTGCTGCCGGGATCACCGCGCCCTTGGTCGGGATCACCGATCCAACGGTCGCGCCGATACCGACATGGACGTCGGGCATCGCCGCGACATGCTTGAACACGAAGGGCATTTTTGCTGCCTTCGTCAGCTGCGCACGCGCCATGTCCTCCACGGGAACGCCGCGGGTCCACATTTTGACCGGGCGTCCGTCCTCGACATTCATCACTTCATAGGTCGTCTGCGTCATGGGGACCTTCCGCCTTCCTTCTGGAGCAAGCCGCGCTGCGAGGCGAGCCCTGCCAAAAATCTTTCACGCCGGATTTCAGGCTTCTGGGGTGACCGGCCGATTCCGGTCACCCCATCGCTTCCACTGCGTCGAGGGACGTGAACCCCGACGCCAATATGAGTGCAGAAGCCGTGCCAAGTGAGCAAACTGGAAGAATTTTCTCTGTAAGATGTTGCTATAATATAATTATCTTTTCTGGGAAATTTTCTCCGGCTTTCGCACTCCGGTTAGAATGAGAGATTTTCATATCGTTATTTATATTTTTGTATAATATCTTCTCATGAGACCGCTCACCGTCATCGGCTTTCTTGGTTCAACTCTGGACGCGGCCAAGTTCGGTCCGTCCCGCTGGAACAAGTGGCGGCCCACGGTCAGCATCTGCATGCAAGAAGATCTGCGGGTCGATCGCTTCGTGCTACTGCACGGCGCTTACCACCGCCGCCTCGCTGAATATGTCGCTGATGATATTCACGACGTGTCCCCCGAAACCGAAGTGACTCCGCATCTCCTGGACTTCGACGATCCTTGGGATTTCGAAGAGGTTTATGGAAAGCTTCTCGACTTTGCGCGGCGCTTTCCGTTCGATCCCGACAATCAGGATTATCTGATCCACATTACGACGGGTACGCACGTTGCGCAGATTTGCCTTTTCCTGCTGACCGAAGCGCGATTCCTGCCCGGGAAGCTGCTTCAAACGCAGCCGCAGCGCGGCGCGCCGCAGCCGGTGGGGACGTGGAGCAGCATCGATCTCGACCTCTCGCGATACGACAGCATCGCGACGCGTTTTGCGGAAGCGAGCGCGGAAAGCGCAAGCTTTCTCAAAAACGGTATCGAGACCCGCAACGCCGCCTTCAACCGGATGATCGACGAGATCGAGCAGGTCGCGGTGCGCAGCCGCGCGCCGATCCTCCTTATGGGGCCAACCGGCGCCGGGAAGAGCCAGCTCGCGCGCAAGATCTATGAACTCAAGAAGCTCCGGCACCAAATTGGCGGCGCCTTCGTCGAGGTCAACTGTGCCACGCTCAAGGGCGATAGTGCGATGTCGGCACTGTTCGGACATCGAAAGGGCGCTTTCACGGGCGCGGTGCAGGACCGTCCAGGCTTGCTCAAGACTGCGGACAAAGGCGTGCTGTTCCTTGACGAAATCGGCGAGCTCGGCCTCGATGAGCAGGCGATGATCCTGCGCGCCATCGAAGACGGACTTTTCCTGCCGGTCGGCTCCGACAAGGAGGCCGCGAGTGCCTTTCAACTCATCGCAGGCACCAATCGCGACCTTGTTGACGAGGTCGCGGCGGGGCGGTTCCGCGAGGATCTGTTTGCACGCCTCAATCTCTGGACATTCAGCCTCCCGGGGTTGGCCGCGCGCCGGGAGGATATTGCCCCCAATCTCGATTATGAGCTCGAGCGATTTGCCGAGCGCGAAGGGGCGCGGGTAACCTTCAACAAAGAAGCACGCGATCGCTATCTGCGCTTTGCCGAGGATCCGGGTGCCCGCTGGCGGGGCAATTTTCGGGATCTCGCGGCCAGCATCACGCGCATGGCAACGCTCAGTCCCACTGGGCGCATCGATATCGATACCGTAGGCGTAGAAACCTCGCGGCTTCATTCGCTTTGGTCGGGCGACAAGAAGGTGGGTGACGGGCTGGACGGTCTCCTGTCGTCCGGTCAACTATCCCAAATCGATCCGTTCGACCGCGTTCAGCTCGCCTATGTCGTCGGGGTCTGCCGCGATTGCGGCAGCTTGTCCGCTGCGGGGCGACTCCTGTTCTCCGCCTCTCGGGAGCAGCGCAGGTCGACGAACGACGCGGACCGATTGCGCAAATATCTTGCGCGCTTCGAGCTCGATTGGGCCAGCATTACAAGAAAATCCGCAGCCAAGTAATTCGCGCGCCGCGCGTGCGTATCGCGGTGTATATTGGACCTTTGCCGTGCAAATGCTTTCTGAAAGCGGCTATGTTTCTGCGCCATGGAAGCGCCATTGGCGCCTCTAGCTTCCCTTTATTTCGCCCGGGCGCAATGTGATCACGAGCTGGACGAAGCTGCGCCGTGCGAGCGCCTCCAGCATGGACATCTGCGCGCGCCAAGGTTTTTCATAACCCGCGAACATCGTCATTCCTTCCATCGAGGCGGAAATGAACAGCGCCAATATCTCGCGCTCGTCGGCGGGTAGCGCGGGGTTGATTTCGGCGATCAGCTCATTGAGCGACACGCGCGCGCGTTCGTACAATTCGTTCATCCGGTCGTGGACGAAGGAGTCGTGGTTCGCCATCGCCCACAGCTCGGGGAAGAAGCGCGTCGTCTTCTTGGTCGTGATGTCCTCGAGGATCAGCATCACCAGATTCTCGAGCCGCGCCTCCGCGCTCGCGCCCGGCTCGTGGATGATCTCGTCGAACGATTCCTCATAGCTGCTGATTACCGCGTTGAGCAGTTCGCGGATCAGCTCCTCCTTCGACCGGAAATAATAGTTGAGGTTGCCGACGTTCATTCCCGATTCGGCGGCGATCCGGCGCAGCGTCAGCGCGGCCGAGCCCTGGTTCACCAGCAGCGACAGCGCAGACCGCAGGATGTGCTCGAAGCCATCCTGGCCGCGGGCATAGCCCCCCGTGCGCGGGGTGATTTTCAGGTCGGGAACAATGAAATTCGTCAAGATTCAGCAGCCTCCGCGATCTAGGTAACCGCCCGGCCTCCTTTGGACAAGTGCCCTAATTTTGACGCTTGACTAAAATTGGACGGTCGAACAATATCATCTCGAATCGGCCATCAGAGCCCGTCGTCAGTCAAACAGGGAGTGTCGCGATGCTGCGCATCACTCGAGGGGCGGTCTTTGCCGCATTGATGATATCGGCCAGCGCGTCGGGCGCTGCGGACTTCCCGCAGCCGTTGCCCGAAGAGCCGGTGCCGACGGTCGCCGAACTGCCCGAACGCTATCCCGACAGTTGGGTCTTCGTGCACGACCTCCACTTCAACAGCCTGCCCGACGGCCGCGCGGCGATCGTCGACGTCGGTGCCGAAAATCGCAATCTTCTGGGCCAGATCCCCGTCGCCCAGTTCGGCAACATCCTGCCGTCGACGACGCGCGGCGAAATTTATGTCGGCGAGACCTTTTATTCGCGCCTGACGCGCGGCGAACGCACCGACGTCATCACGATCTGGGATACGAAGACGCTGGCGCCGAAGGACGAGATCGTCCTGCCCGGCGGCAAGCGCGGGCTCTTCGTCACGCTGCGCAACAGCCTGCAATTGACCAACGGCGAGAAATGGGCGCTCGTCTTCAACTTCACCCCGGGTTCGTCGGTGACCGTCGTCGATCTGGACGGCCGCAAGATCCTGTCGGACATCGACCTGCCCGGTTGCTCGCTCGTCTATCCGACGGGGCCGCGCGGCTTCACCTCCTTCTGCGCCGACGGAACGATGACGAGCATCGCGCTCGATGCCGCTGGCAAGGCCGGACCTGCGGTCACCAGCACGGCGTTCAACAATATCGATGACGACCCGCTGTTCATGACTCCGGCCATGGTCGGGCGGACGGGTTGGTTCGTCAGCTTCAAGGGAAATTTGCGCGCGATCGACTTTGCGGGTGCGGCTGCCAAGGACCTCGGCAGCTTCGTGATCCCCAAACAGGAGGGCGGCGAGCCCGAGTGGCGCCCCGGTGGGTGGCAGGTGATCTCGGCGGACCGCGCCGGCCTTCTCTATGTGCTGATGAATCCGAAGGGTGCGGAAGGGTCGCACAAGGACGGCGGGACCGAAGCCTGGGTGATCGACCCCAAGGCGAAGACACTGCTGCGCCGGATCGCGCTCAAAAATCACAGCCTGTCGCTCGAAGCGACGCAGCAGGAGAAGCCGTTGCTGGTCGCATCGCGCCCCGACGGGTCGCTCGACGTCTATGACGCGGCAAGCGGTGCATTCGTCCGCACGATCGCTAGCGTCGTGCACGATCCGATGACGATGACCGCGGTGCGCTGATGTCGGTCGTCGAACCCGTGCTCGCGCTGTTCCTTGCCGCCGTGCTCGCGGCGGCGTCGGTCCACAAGCTCGCCGACCGTGCGCGGCTGACGCGAGCGACAGCCGGCCTGCTGCGACTTGCTCCCGCGGTTGCGATGCCGGTGACGATGGCGGCGGCGGCGGCCGAATTCGCCGCTGCGCTCGCGCTGCTTTTCCCGGTGTCGCGTCCCGCCGGCGCCTTGCTCGCCGCGCTGCTGTGGGCGGGCTATGCCGCCGCCCTGTTCGCGGCGCGGCGCCGCGGCGACGGCGGCATCGACTGCGGCTGCGACTTCGGCGCGCACCGCCGCGGGATCGGCCGCTTCGCGATCGGCCGCGCCTTCGCGCTCGGCGCGGTGGCGCTGCTCCTCTGCCTCTCTCCCGCAGGGGGCGGCGGAATCGACATTTCGTCGGTCTTCGTCGCCCTTGCTTTTGTCGCGCTGCTCTTTGCCGCCGGCGAAATCGCCAATCTTCCCGACGCCAGCCGGAGTGCTACCCGATGACCGGATTTTTCCTCGCTTCGCAAATCCTGCTCTGGATCGCTGTCGCGGTGCTCGGCGTCCTCGTCGCGGCGCTCGCGCGCCAAGTGGGGGTGCTTCACGAACGTATCGCCCCCGCGGGCGCGCTGACGCTGCACCAGAAGGTCAATGTCGGCGACAAGGCACCGACGATGACGCTCGAGACGCTCGAAGGCAAAGAGGTCGCGATCGGCGGCAAACGCGAACGGCGCGGGCAGTTGATCTTCTTCCTCTCGCCCGACTGCCCCGTCTGCAAGACGCTGCTCCCCGTCGTCCGTTCGGCGCGCGGCGCCGAGCGCGGCTGGCTCGATGTCGTGCTGGCGAGCGATGGCGATCCCGCGGCACATCGCCGGCTGGTGATGGCCGAGGGGCTCGCGGGTTTCGACTATGTGCTCTCCGAAGGTCTTGGTCGCGCGCTCGGGGTTTCGAAGCTCCCCTATGCGGTGCTGATCGACGAGGAGGGCCGCATCGCCTCGCTCGGCCTCGTCAACAATCGCGAGCATCTGGAAAGCCTGTTCGAGGCCAAGGAACGCCGCGTCGCCTCGATCCAGGAATATCTCGCGCGCGGCTGAGCCCGCCGCTGCGACAAGAAGGGGACAAAAATGTCGGGACTGGACAAATTTTCGGAAAAGGTGACGCGCCGCGTCGCGCGCGCGACGTCGCGGCGCAGCCTGCTGACGCTGATCGGCGGCGCGCTGACCGGGGCCGCGGTGATCCCGGTGCTGCCCGTATCGCGCGCGCAGGCCCAAGGGCACGGCCATAGCGGCGGCGGCGATCCGATCGCGCCGCAGACGACGGGCAACCCGCAGGATCCGGGCGACCAGACGCAGTGCGACTACTGGCGCTATTGCGCGATCGACGGCTTTTTGTGCAGCTGCTGCGGCGGGTCGGCAAGCAGCTGTCCGCCGGGGACCGAAATGTCACCGATCACCTGGATCGGCACCTGCCAGAACCCCGCCGACAACCGCGCCTATATCGTCAGCTACAACGACTGCTGCGGCAAATCGTCGTGCGGGCGCTGCCTGTGCAACCGCAACGAGCGCGACCGGCCGATGGTGCGGCCGCAGGCGAACAACGACATCAACTGGTGTCTCGGCACGTCGAGCGCGATCTACAATTGCTCGACCGCGGTGATCCTCGGCGTCGCGCTGGAGCAGCCATGATGCGGCGGATCGCGATCCTGTTTTCGCTGGCCGGGCTGGCGGTCGCCGGACCGGCAACGGCGGCCGACGATGGTGCGACGATCTACAAGCGCTGCGCCGCGTGCCATCTGGCCAATGGGGCGGGCGTTCCCGGTGCCTTTCCGCCGCTGAAGACCGATGTCCGGGCCTTGGCGGGAACCGCTGCCGGGCGCCGCTATCTCGCGCTGGTCGTGATCCGCGGCGTGTCGGGACCGATCACCGTCGAGGGCAAGCCCTATCGCGGGATGATGCCCGCGCAGGCCGGGCTCAACGATGCGCAGGTCGCCGCCGTACTCAACCATGTGGTTCGCGGCGGATCGGCAAAACCATTCACCCCGCGCGAGATCGCCGGATACCGGGCGGGCAGCGCGGCGCTCAATTCCGCCGCGGTGGGACGTCTCCAGCCGGCCGCCGCCGGCAAATGAAATGGCTGGCCGTTCCCGCGCTGATCATGGCGACCGGAGCGGCCGTCACGACCCCGGCGTGGAGCGGCCCGGAAGCGATCCCGGGGGTCGCGAACGCGGCGCGCGCGCGGCAGAACTGGATGCTGTCGTGTCAGGGGTGCCACCGCGCCGACGCGACGGGGACGCCGCAGACGACGCCGACGATGGCGGGCGTCGTCGCGCGATTTCTGCAGGTGCCGGGCGGCCGCGAGTATCTGGTTCAGGTACCGGGTGTCGCAACCGCCGCGCTGTCCGATGCCGACCTGGCCGAAGTAGTGAACTGGTCGCTCGTTCGCTTCGATGCGGCGAATGTGCCGGCCGACTTCAAACCCTATACGCCGGCCGAAGTGGGGCAACTGCGGCGGAAACCGCTGCGCGCCGAGGCGATGGCGGTGCGCGCGGGCATGGTCGCGCGCATGGGGCAGGGAAAACAACAGAAATAAGAACAGGGGAGAATTTCGATGACCAAGGGAACAACGCAGCGCGCCGTCCGTCCGATGCTGGCGCTGCTGCTGGCGGGCGTATCGACGCCGGTGCTGGCGCAGGAAACGGCGGCGGAAACCGCCGTCGATGTCGCGGTCGCCGAAACGGTCGACGGCACCGATATCGTCGTCACCGCGCAGAAACGATCGGAGCGCCTGCAGGATGTTCCCATCGCGGTCAGCGCAATCGGCGGGGATTCGCTCGAACGGCAGCGTGTGACGCAGGCCGACGAACTGGCAAGCAAGATCGTCAACCTCCAGCTGACCTCGACGGTCGGCGACAACACGCCGATCTTTGCGCTGCGCGGGGTGTCGATGTCCGATTACAGCCTCAACCAGGCGAGCCCCGTCGCGACCTATTATGACGAGGTTTACAAGGGCAATTTCGCCTTCCTCGGCGTCGCGATGTACGATCTCGAGCGCGTCGAGGTGCTGCGCGGGCCGCAAGGTACGCTCTATGGCAAGAACACCACAGGCGGCGCCGTGAACCTGATCAGCCGCACGCCGGTGCTGGGCGATACCGAGGGGTATCTGAACCTCGGTTATGGCAACTACAACCGCTACGAGGCGAATGGCGCGGTGAGCGTCCCGCTTGGCGAAACGCTGGCGGCGCGCGTCGCCTTTACCTTCGCGCGCGCCGACGGCTGGTTCAAGAACCAGCTTCCCGGCGAGCCCGATCTCGCCAGCGTGCGCGAATATGGCGTGCGCGGCAGCCTATTGTTCGAACCGAGCGACAGCGCGCGGTTCATTTTACGCGCGTCGACCAGCTACCAGAACCCCCGCAACTACGGCATTTATGCCCAGCCCGAAGCGGTGAACCGGCCCGGACTCGGGCGGCGACAGATCGAGGCGAATGTCACCGATCGCCGCCGCGCGCGCACATGGTCGGTGTCGCTGACCGGCACCGTCGATTTGAGCGACACGCTCGCGATCACCAGCGTCACCTCGTGGGACAAGGGACGGCTGAATTTCTATGAGGATACCGATGGCACGGCGGCCGAACTACTCGAAATCCCCTATACCGACCGCGCAACGCAGTTCGCTCAGGATTTGCGCCTGACGAGCGACTTCGACGGGCCGTTCAACTTCATTCTCGGCGCCTATTTCAACCGCGAGAAGGTCTATAACGAGACGACTTTCGAGATCGGCAAGGACATCGATTCCGACGGCCTGCCCGGCGTCACCGACCAAGATTGCGCAATCGGTTTCCCCTTGGGTTGCCTGTTCCGCAACAGCTTCGACCAGCTCAAGAAGAGCTACGCCGTTTATTCGGACGTGAGTTTCGAACTGACCGATCAGCTGACGCTGCGCGGCGGTCTCCGCTTCACCTATGACAAGGGGACGCAGAGCAATTTCGAATCCAATGCCCTTGGTCCGAACGGCGTGCTGGTGATGAACCTGATCCCGCCGTCGCAGCTCGATTACAGTACCGAAAATCTGTCGGGCAAGATCGGCGCCGACTACAAGATCAATCCCGATGTGATGGTCTATGGCAATTACAGCCGCGGCTATCGCGCGCCGAGCTTTAACGCGCAGGCCTTTTTCGATCCGTCCGAGCTCTCGGTCGCGAAAGCCGAAAAGATCGAGGCGTTCGAACTGGGGCTGAAAAGCCAGTTCGCCGACCGCCGCGTGACGCTCAACCTGGCGGCGTTCCACTACTCGTACAGCAACCAGCAATTCATCAACATCGATCCCGCGACCGCGGCGCAAACCCTGCTCAACATCCCGCGCTCGCGTATCCTGGGCGGCGAGGCCGAGCTGACCGTCCGCGCGACCGACATGGTGACGCTGCGCGCCGGGGTCGGCCTGCTCGATACCAAGATCAAGCGCGGGATCGTCAGTGGCGTCGATGTCAGCGGCAACAATCTGTCGAACGCGCCCAAATTCACCTTCACGGGCGGGGTCGACGCGACGGTGATGGATAGCGGCAGCGGCAAGCTCAGCCTGCACGGCGACATCAACTATTCGTCGAGCCAATATTTCGAGGTGCTCAACATTCCCCGGCTGCGGCAGGACAGCTATGTGCTTCTTGCCGGACATATCGACTGGGAATCGGCCGATGGCCGCTGGAACGCGTCGGTGTGGGGCAAGAACCTCACCAACAAATTCTACTTCACCTCGCGCGTCGACCTGCTCGCGGGCTTCGGTTTCGACTATAACCATGTCGGGACTCCGCGAACCTATGGCGTGACCGTGGGCACGAAATTCTGATCGGAGAGAAGGCATGTCTGAATACAAGATGCTGATCGGCGGCCGGTTGGTCGACGGCGACCACCAGATGGACGTCATCAACCCCGCGACCGAGGAGGTGTTCGCCACCGTCGCGCGCGCGTCCGAACGGCAGGCCGATGAAGCGATCGAAGCGGCGGCGACCGCCTTTCCCGCCTGGGCCGAAACGCCGATGGCCGAGCGGCAGGCGAAGGTCAGCGCGCTTGCCGACGCGATCGCCGCCAACGCCGACAAGCTCGCCCGAGCGTTGACGCAGGAACAGGGCAAGCCGCTCGCCGAGGCGCAGGGCGAGATCGCATGGGCCGAAGGATATCTCCGCCATTATGCGACGCTCGAAATCGCCGAGCGGACGATCCAGGACGATGCGACCGGGTTGATCCAAGTCCGCCGCAAGCCGCTCGGCGTCGTCGCGGGGATCATCGCGTGGAACTTCCCGCTGCTCGTCGCGTGCTGGAAGATCGGGCCGGCGGTGATCGCGGGCAACACGATCGTGCTGAAACCTGCGCCGACCACACCCGTCTGCGCGCTGATGCTCGGCGAACTGTGCCGCGACATCTTCCCGGCGGGCGTGGTCAATATCATCACCGACGCGAACGACCTCGGCGGCTATCTGACCGCCGATCCGCGCATCGCCAAGGTCGGCTTCACCGGGTCGACCGCGACAGGCAAGAAGATCATGGCGAGCGCCGCCAACGGGCTCAAGCGGCTGACCCTCGAACTCGGCGGCAACGATCCGGGGATCGTGCTCGACGACGTCGATGTGCGCGAAACCGCGCAGGGCATTTTCAACGCCGCCTTCCTCAACTGCGGGCAGGTGTGCCTCGCGATCAAGCGCGCCTATGTCCACGACAGCATCTATGATGCGATGTGCGACGAACTCGCGCGCCTCGCCGAAGCGGCGGTGGTCGACGACGGGCTGGCGCAGGGTGCCCAAATCGGGCCGATCCAGAACAAGGCGCAATATGAAAAGCTGAAGGGCTTCCTCGAACGCGCAGCGACCGACGGGACGATCGTCGCGGGCGGCGAGATCATCGACCGCGCCGGCTATTTCCTGCGGCCGACGATCGTGCGCGATGTCACCGACGGCGACCAGATCGTCGACGAGGAACAGTTTGGGCCGATCCTGCCCGTCATCCGCTATTCGGACATCGACGATGTCGTCGCACGCGCCAATGCGTCGCCCTATGGCCTCGGCGCGTCGGTCTGGTCGCGCGACCTCGACCGTGCCGTCGCGGTCGCCGACCGGATCGAAAGCGGATCGGTGTGGGTGAACCAGCATATCGCGATCGGCCCGCATATCCCGATGGCGGGGGTCAAATCCTCCGGGCTCGGCGTTGAACAGTCCGAAGAGGGGCTCGCCGAATATACGCAATTGTCGGTGATCAACGTGGCGCGCGCCGGATGAGCGACGCGTTCGACTGGAATCCCCCGGCGCATTATAATTTCGCGCGCGACGCGATCGATCGGCTGGCGAGCGAATGGCCACAGGATCGCGCGATGCTATGGACCGACGCCGCGGGCGCGGTGGTCGACCGCAGCTTCGCCGAGCTGTCGGAGCACAGCGCACGTGCCGCCGCCGTTTTGCGGGCGGCAGGCGTGGGCCGTGGCGACACGGTACTGATCCTGATGTCGCGCGAGATCGAATGGTGGGAGCTGATGCTCGCCTGTCTGCGCCTCGGCGCGATTGCTTCGCCTGGCACGGTTCAACTGACGCCGAAGGACATCGCCTATCGCTGCGCAGCCGCCGAGGCGCGCTGCATCGTCGCCGGCGTCGATGTCGCGCCACGGGTGGACGAAACGCCGGTCGATGCCGCGATCCCGCTGATCCATATTGGCGGCACCCGGCCGGGGTGGGTCGATTACGGGCAAGCAAAAGCAAGCGCCGCACCCCTAGCCGATATCGCCGACACCGCGTTCGACGATCCCGCGCTCTGCTATTTCACCAGCGGCACGACCGGCGAGCCCAAGATGACGATCCACGGCGCGGGCTATCCGCTCGCGCACGAGATAACGGGGCGCTTCTGGCTCGATCTTCGTCCCGGCGACCTCCACTGGAACATGTCCGACACCGGCTGGGCGAAAGCGGCGTGGAGCAGCCTGTTCGCGCCGTGGCTGATGGGCGCCGCGATCTTCGTCAACCATGCGCCAGGGTTCGATCCGGGCGCCGCGATGGACCTGCTCGAACGCCACCCGGTGACGACGCTGTGCGCGCCGCCGACCGCCTATCGCATGTTCGTGCGCGCCGATCTCGATGGCCGCGCCTTTCCGCTCCTGCGCCACTGCGTCAGCGCGGGCGAACCGCTGAACCCCGAGGTCATCGACCTGTGGCGGAAAGCGACCGGCCTCGACATCCACGACGGCTATGGCCAGACCGAGACCGTGCTGCTGTGCTGCAACCGCGCGGGCGCGGCGCGGCAGGGCGCGATGGGGCGTCCGGCGCCGGGCATCGACCTCGCGGTGATCGGCCATGACGGCGTCATCCTGCCGCCGGGGGAGGAGGGCGATATCGCGCTGCGCGCCGGAGAAGGCCGGCCGCCCGGCCTGTTCCTCGGCTATCGCGGCGATCCCGACCGCACCGCCAGCGTCTACCGCGACGGCTGGTACCTCACCGGCGACCGCGCCACGGTCGATGCCGACGGCTATTTCTGGTTCGTCGGCCGGGCCGACGACGTGATCCTGTCGTCGGGCTATCGGATCGGGCCGTTCGAAGTCGAAAGCGTGCTCTTCGAGCATGAGGCGGTCGCCGAGAGCGCCGTCGTCGCCAGCCCCGATCCGACGCGCGGCGAAGTGGTGAAGGCGTTCGTCGTGCTTGCGGCGGGGCACAGCCCGTCGGACGAACTGGCGAAGGCGTTGCAAGACCATGTGAAAGCGACCACCGCGCCGTATAAATATCCGCGCCGCATCGAATTTGTGAGCAGCCTGCCCAAAACGGTCAGCGGCAAGATCCGGCGCAAGGAATTGCGCGATAACGAGTTCAGGAAAGCCGACGCATGACCGACAGCATCGTTCGCGGTGACACGCGCGCCCCGCTGATCGAGATGACGATCGGCGAGCGGTTCGACCAGACGGTGCTGAGCCGTCCCGATGGCGACGCGCTCGTCGTGCGGCATCAGGGCGTGCGGTGGAGCTGGCGCGAGCTCAAGGACCGCGTCGATGCGGTCGCTGCGGGGCTACTCGAACGCGGATTACGACCGGGCGACCGGGTGGGGATATGGGCGCCCAATTGCGCCGAATGGGTGGTCACCCAGTTCGCGACCGCGAAGGCGGGACTGATCCTCGTCAACATCAACCCCGCCTATCGCATCGCCGAACTCGAATATGCGCTGGGCAAGGTCGGCTGCACCGCGCTGATCCTCGCGCCCTCGCACAAGAGCAGCGACTATGTCGCGATGATCGGCGAGCTGGCGCCCGAACTCGCGACCGCGGCGCCCGGCATGCTGCGCGCGGCGCGCTTGCCCGACCTGCGGCTCGTCGTGGTGCTCGGCGAGCGCGAGCATCCCGGCTGCCTGCCGTTCGCGGCGCTGGCGAGCGACAACACAAGCCGGCTTGCCGATATCGCGCTCACGTCCGATATGCCGGTCAACATCCAGTTCACCAGCGGCACCACGGGCTTTCCCAAGGGCGCGACACTGTCGCATCGCAACATCCTTAACAATGGCGCCTTCGTCGGCGCGCGGATCGGGCTGACCGCGATGGACCGGCTGTGCATCCCGGTGCCGCTCTATCATTGCTTCGGCATGGTGATGGGCAACCTTGCCTGCGCGGTGCACGGAGCCACGATGATCTATCCCGCGGAAGCCTTCGATCCGCAGGCGGTTCTGGAGACAGTCGAGGCCGAGCGCTGCACCGCGCTGTACGGCGTGCCGACGATGTTCATCGCCGCGCTGGCCCATCCCGATTTCGCGCGCTTCGACCTGTCGTCGCTGCGCACCGGGATCATGGCGGGATCGCCGTGCCCGATGGCGGTGATGCGCGAGGTGATCGACCGGATGCATATGGACGAGGTCACGATCGCCTATGGCATGACGGAAACCAGCCCCGTGAGCTTCCAGAGCGATACCGCCGATCCCCTCGACCTGCGCGTATCGACCGTGGGACGCGTCCAGCCGCATCTAGAGGTCAAGTTGATCGACCTGGCAGGCGAAGTCGTGCCGCGCGGCCAGACGGGCGAGCTTTGCACGCGCGGCTATTCGGTGATGCTCGGCTATTGGGACGATCCGGCGCGCACCGCAGAGGCGCTGGATGCCGACGGCTGGATGCACACCGGCGACCTCGCGGCGATCGACGAGGATGGCTATTGCCAGATCGTCGGCCGGATCAAGGACATGGTGATCCGCGGCGGCGAGAATATCTATCCACGCGAAATCGAGGAATATCTGATGACCCACCCCGGCATCGCCGATGTTCAGGGGGTCGGCATTCCGGATGCGAAATATGGCGAGGAATTGTGCGTCTGGATTATCCCGCGCGCGGGCGTCACGCTGAGCGAGGATGAGGTGCGCGCGCATTGTCGCGGCCGCATCGCCCATTATAAAATCCCGCGGCACATCCTGTTCGTCGACGCCTTTCCGATGACGGTAACCGGGAAGGTCCAAAAGTTCGCGATGCGCGAGCGCACGTTGGAATTGTTGAAGGGCTGACGCATCGGGCCACCCGTGCCACCTCGCCGCGCCACGTGATCGACCGCGCGAACTCAAGGAAGAGATGGCCGAAATGAGGCGGGAGGGACAGGGCGGCCCTCGGCCGCCGCCGCAACCTCAGTTTGCGCTTGTCGCCTTCATCTGCGCCGCATAGCCCGCGCGGACCATCGCGCTCATGCGGTCGAACAGCGCGTCGGGGTCGTCGCGGCGCAGCGCTGCGATCGCCGCCTCGGCGCCCTCGGCAACGACCAGTTCACGGGTGCCCGCGTCGACCGCCGCCAGCATCTGTGCCGCTGCATCGTCGGGCGACAGGCCGTTCTCGATCGCGGCATCGCTTGTCCCGCGCGTGCTGCCATCGGCATTCAGCGCATTGCGGCTGACATTGGTCCGGACCGATCCCGGCGCGACGACGAGCACTTTTAGCCCCAGATGCTCATTCTCGGCGCGCACGGCGTCGTGATAGCCGATGATGCCATGCTTCGCCGCCGAATAGGCGCTGCGCAGTGGCACGCCCGCGATCCCCGCGACGCTCGATATCGCGATGATTTGTCCACCGCCCGCGCCAACCATGCGCGGCAGCAGTTGCTGGGTGAGCGCGATCGGCGCGAGCAGGTCGACGCCGATGATCTGCTGGTACACCGAAAAGTCGGTCTCGACGGCTAGGCTGCGCTGCGAGATGCCGGCGTTGTTCACGAGTCCGTCGATGCGGCCCTGCCAGCCCCATGCCTGCTCAGCGATGGCGGGCAGGGCAGCATAGTCGGTCGCCTCGAACGGCAGGATCAGCGTTTCGGTCCGGCAATCGGCCGCCACCTCCTCCAACGCCGCGACATTGCGCCCCGACAGGATCAGCTTCGCGCCGCGTGCCCCAAGCGCGCGTGCCAGCGCCGCGCCGATGCCCGAGGAGGCCCCTGTGATCCACCAAACTTGATCCTGCATACCGGCTCCCTATCTGTGATTTCGTTTCAACCTGAAACGGGTGTGAGGAGCCGTCAAGGTGCCGACCAACGCATTTCCGTGCGGGGCTGGCAATTTTGTTGCGAATCTGTTATAATAAATATCAACACGCCGACACTGTGCCTCTTCCCGCCGCCGGGCTGGGGCATCCTTGGCGTTTCCGATGGAGCCACATCCCTTGTCACTCTGACTGGCTAGCGCCGCCCTACCAGCCCAATCCCCCTCCGATTGAGGGCCGGATATACCGCTGTTCACGCGCTTTCCTGTCGACCGGCAAGGCCACTGAAAGGAACTTGAATGTCCGCAAGCACCCCCGTCTTCGAAGTCGGTGACTATGTTGTTTATCCCAAACATGGCGTGGGGCGCGTCATTGAGCTGCAAAAGTCCGAAATCGCCGGCATGCAGTTGGAACTCTATGTTCTCCGCTTCGAAAAGGAAAAGATGACGCTTCGCGTTCCGACCAACAAGGCCGAAGGCGTCGGTATGCGCAAGCTGTCGTCGGACAAGACGCTGAAGGAAGCGCTGCAGGTTCTGACCACGAAGCCGAAGGTGAAGCGCACCATGTGGTCGCGCCGTGCGCAGGAATATGAAGCGAAGATCAATTCGGGCGACCTGGTGTCGATTGCCGAAGTGACCCGCGACCTGTTCCGCGCCGACGATCAGCCCGAACAGAGCTATTCGGAACGCCAGATCTTCGAAGCGGCGTCGAGCCGCCTTGCGCGCGAACTCGGCGCGATGGAAGAAAGCGATGAGAAGACCGCGCAGGCGAAGATCCTCCAGATCCTCAACGAGCATGCGCCGCTTTACTACGCCGAAAAAGTTTAATCGCGTCCACAGCGATGAAGGGAAGGGCGGTCTGGTAGGGCCGCCCTTTTTCGTTCAGGGGTAGGTCGCACGCACAAAATAGAGCCCGTCAGGCGGCGCGTTGAGGCCGAGTGCGTTACGGTCCGCCGCATCGAGCGCCGCCTTCAGATCGCGCGCCGACCATTTGCCATAACCGACGAGCGCGAGGCAGCCGACCATCGAGCGCACCTGATGGTGGAGGAAGCTGCGCGCCGCCGCCTCGATAATCAGCTCTTCGCCGTGGCGGCTGACGGTCAGCTTATCCAGCGTCTTCACCGGGCTTTGCGACTGGCAATGCGCCGAACGAAAGGTCGTGAAGTCGTGTAGGCCGATCAGTTGCTGCGCCGCGGCGTGCATCGCATCGGCGTCGAGCGGGCGGGCAACCTGCCACGATAGCCCCTTGTCCCACGTCAGCGGCGCGCGGCGGTTGACGATGCGATATTCATAGGCGCGGCCGATACAGGCAAAGCGCGCATGCCAGTCGTCGGGGACGATCTCGCACGCGACCACGGCGACCGGCGCGGGGCGTAGCTGCGCATTGAGTGCTTCGGTCAGCTTGAACGGGGTCAGCGGCTTTTCGATATCGACGTGCGCGCGCATCGCGATGGCGTGGACGCCGGCATCGGTGCGCCCGGCGCTGAACACCTGCACCGTCTCGGCGGTGAACCGGTGGATCGCTTCCTCGATCGCCTGCTGCACACTCGGGCCATGCGCCTGCCGCTGCCAGCCCATATAGGGACGGCCGTCAAATTCGATCGTTAGTGCGAAACGCGTCATACGAGGCGCGTGCCTGCCGGGATCGGCCGCCCGCGGAGAAGTTCGGCCGCGTCCATCGCTGGCTTTCCGGCACGCTGGACCCGCGTCGCGCGGATCGCGCCGGGGTTACAGGCGATGGTCAGGGCATCGTCGAGCGTGACGCCGGGCGTGGCGCCCGCGACCGTATCGGACGGGTGCACGACCTCGGCGGCCAATATCTTGTACCTTTCGCCATCGAGCTCGAAAAAGGCGCCCGGCATCGGGTTGAACGCACGCGCCTGCCGTTCGACCTGTACTGCGCTGGTCAGGAAATCGAGCCGCGCCTCGCTCTTGTCGATCTTCGCCGCATAGGTGACGCCGTCGTCGGGCTGCGGATTGGGCGGGAAGGCGTGGAGGTCGCTCAGCACCTTCACCATCATCAACGCGCCCATCTCGGCAAGCTCGTGCGTCAGCACGCCCGCGCTCTTGCGACCCATTGGCGTCGTCTCGATGAGCCGCATCGCACCCGTGTCGAGACCGATATCCATCTGCATGATCGTGACGCCGGTCTCGGTGTCGCCCGACAGGATTGCGCGCTGCACCGGCGCGGCGCCGCGCCAGCGCGGCAGGATCGAGCCGTGGACGTTGAGGCAACCCTCGCGCGGCGCGTCGAGGATCGCTTGCGGCAGGATCAGGCCGTACGCCGCGACCACCGCGACATCGAGATCGAGTGCGGCGAACTCGGCCTGCGCCTCTTCGGTCTTGAGGCTTTTCGGCGTGTGGACGGGCAGGCCATGGTCCTCGGCCCAGACCTGCACCGGGCTCTTCTGCAATTTCTTGCCGCGCTGCGCGGGGCGTGGCGGCTGGCTATAGACGGCCACGATCTGATGCCCCGCCGCGTGGAGCGCGGCGAGCGTCGGCGCCGCAAAGGGCGGCGTTCCCATAAAGGCGATGCGCATTGTCATTTCTCGCGCGCCGCTTAAGACGATCCGTCATGGCATCGCAAGAGATTGAAGCGCTCGTCCAGCAACTCGCCCGCCTTCCGGGCCTCGGCCCGCGCTCGGCGCGGCGCGCGGTGCTGCACCTGATGAAGAAGCGCGAAAGCAGCTTCGCGCCGCTGCTCGCAGCGCTCCAGACTGTGTCGGAACGGCTGGTGACATGCGGTATTTGCGGCAATATCGACACGCAGGATCCTTGCGCGATCTGCGCCGATTCGCGGCGCGATGCGCGGTCGCTGTGCGTCGTCGAGGAGGTGTCGGACCTCTGGGCGCTCGACAAATCGCGGCTGTTTCCCGGAAAATATCATGTCCTCGGCGGGCGGTTGTCGGCGCTGGAGGGCGTGAGACCGCAGGACCTCAGCATCGACGCCCTCGTTGCGCGTGTCGCCGCGGGCGGCATCGACGAGGTCGTGCTTGCGATGAACGCGACGCTCGAAGGGCAGACGACTGCCCATTACCTCGCCGAGCGGCTCGAAGGCTATCCGGTTCGGTTGACGCAGCTGGCACATGGTTTGCCGGTCGGCGGCGAGCTCGATTATCTCGACGAGGGGACGCTGGCACAGGCGCTCAGAGCACGGCGCCCGGTGGGTTGACGTCGGGCGTTCGAGTTCATACCTGAGCCCCCATGGCCTTACTCCCTATCATAGAGACCCCGGATCCCCGGCTGCGCGTGATTTCAAAGCCCGTCGAAACCTTCGATGCCGAGCTGAAAACGCTGGTCGCCGACATGTTCGAGACGATGTACGATGCGCCCGGTATCGGGCTGGCGGCGATCCAGGTCGGCGTGGCGAAGCGCATCCTCGTCATCGACCTGCAGGAACCCGATCCCGAGGATGAAGAAGGCAAGAGACTGATCCGCGAGCCGCGCGTCTTCATCAACCCCGTCTTTTCGGACGAGAGCGAAGAGCATAGCATCTATCAGGAAGGCTGCCTGTCGGTCCCCGAGCAATATGCCGAAGTGACGCGTCCCGCCGAAGTGACCGTCGACTGGCAGGACGAAGACGGCAAGCATCACCAGGAACGCATGACCGGGCTGATGGCGACGTGCATCCAGCACGAGCATGACCATCTCGAGGGCATCCTGTTCATCGACCATCTATCGCGGCTGAAGCGCGAGATGGTGCTGAAGAAGCTCGCGAAGCTCCGCAAGGCGGCGTGACCGGCAGATAACCGGCAAAAAGAAACCCCGGCTTCCACCGGGGTTTCTTTTTGTCTGCGATGTCGCGGCCGACTTTACCCCGCCTTTGCGACGCCCACCATCGCCGGACGCAGCAGCCGGTCCTTCAGCATATAACCCGCCTGCATTTCCTGCACGATCGTGCCCGGCGTCTTGTCACTCGGGATTTCGAGCATCGCCTGATGCTGGTTCGGGTCGAGCGGCAGGCCGATTGCGGCGATGCGCGTGATGCCATTGCGTTCGAAGACGCTGAGCAATTCGCGCTCGGTCGCTTCGAGGCCGGTGATCAGCGGTTTGATCGCATCGTCGGCGCGCTGTTCGGGGGTGAGTGCGGCGAGTGCGCGGCCGAGGTTGTCGGCCACCGACAGGATGTCGCGCGCGAATTTGGTCGCGGCATAAGCATGCGCGTCGGCGATTTCCTTGTCCTTGCGGCGCGTGACATTCTGCGTCTCGGCGCGCGCATAGAGCAGGTCCTGCTGAAGCGCGGCGACCTGTTCGGCGAGCTGGGCCAGCTCTTCATTCTCGCCCTGCGCGGGGTTCACCGCCTCGGCGGTTTCAACTTCGGGGTTCGCGCCGTCGTCGACCGGCGTGTCGTTTTCAATGTTCGTCATAAACCTATCGTATCAGTCTGGAGAGCGATTGTGCGGTGAAATCCACCATGGGAACGATCCGGGCATAGTTCAAGCGCGTGGGGCCGATGACCCCGACCACGCCGACCACGCGCCCGTCCGATCCGCGATAGGGCGCCGCTATCACGGACGAGCCCGAAAGCGAGAATAATTTATTCTCCGAGCCGATGAAAATTCGCGTCGCGGCACCTTCGCGCGCGCTGTCGAGCAGCTGCGCGATATCCTGCTTGGTCTCGAGCTCATCGAGCAACTGGCGGACGCGGTCGAGGTCGCCGACCGCATTTTCGTCGAGAAGGTTCGCTTGGCCGCGCACGATCAACACCGGGCGATCGGCGCCGTCGGACGACCAGATCGCGAGCCCGCGGGACACCAGGTCCTGCGCCGCGCGGTCGATCGCGATGCGCTCGGCCTCGATTTCGTGGCGCACGCGCGCCATCGCCTCGGTCAGCGTCAGACCGCTGAGCATCGACGAGATATAATTGCCCGCCTCGACGAGCGCCGAGGGGTTGAGTCCTGCCGGAATGTCGATGACGCGATTCTCGACCGCCCCGTCGCCCGCAACGAGCACGACGAGCGACTGGTTCGCCGAGAGCGGGACAAAGGCGAGCTGCTTGAGCACGCGTTCATGCTTGGGGACGAGGACGAGGCCTGCGCACGCCGACAGCCCCGACAGCGCCGAAGTCGCCTGCGCGAGCGCGCTTTCGATCGGGCCGGCGTCGGACAGGCTCGCCTCGATCTGCGCGCGGTCTTCGGCACTTGGTTCGGCGACCTGCATCATGCCGTCGACGAAGAGGCGCAGCCCCTGTTCGGTGGGCAGCCGCCCCGCGCTGGTGTGCGGGCTGGCGAGCAGGCCGAATTCTTCCAGATCCTGCATCACGTTGCGGATCGACGCGGGCGAGAGGTTAAGCGCCGCAAGCTTCGACAGCGTGCGCGATCCAACGGGCTGCCCGGTCTCGAGATAGGCATCGACCACCAGCCGGAACACGTCGCGGGCGCGCGTGGTGAGTTCGGTGATCGGTGGGGTTGTCATAAATGGGATTTAGGGACGGCAAGGGGTTCGGGCAAGCTTTGCTGGCCAGTGCGTGCAAGCCGCGTTAACCTCCTTCGCGGGGGAGAAAATCATGACGACACCGCCACTCGACCGCGACGACCCGCTCGAAGATTTCGACCACCGCGACATCGCGCTGCTCGGTCGCAAGCACCGCGTTTACACGATCGGCAGCGGCCCCGCCGTCATCGTGATGACCGAAATGCCCGGCATCAGCCCGCATGTCGCGCGCTTCGCCCGCTGGGTGCGCGATGCCGGTTTCACCGTCTATATGCCGCATATCTTTGGCAAGGACGGCGCGGTGCCGCGAGCGCCTCGCATGTTGTTCACGATGATCGGCGGGTGCATCAGTCGCCAGTTTCGCGCGTTCCAGTCGAACGAAAGCTCGCCCGCGACGCAGTGGCTGCGCGCGCTCGCGGCGCTGGCGCATAAGGAATGCGGCGGCAAGGGTGTCGGCGCGATCGGCATGTGTTTCACCGGCAATTTTGCGCTCTCGATGATGCTCGAACCCGCAGTGCTCGCGCCGGTTCTCGCGCAGCCGTCGCTGCCGCTGAACGACCCGGCGGGCATGCACATCGCGCCGGATGAACTGGCAGCCGTGAAGGCGCGGATGGAGGCCGAGGATCTGACCGTGCTCGCCTACCGGTTCGAGGGCGACAAATATTGCAAGGCGGCGCGCTTCGCGGCCTATGAAGATGCGCTCGGCGACCGTTTCATCGACAAGGTGCTGCCCGACAGTGCGGCGAATCCCGACAGCCCGATGAAAAACCCGCACAGCGTCGTCACCATCCACCTGATCGACGAAGCCGGGCAACCGACGGTGCAGGCGCGCGACGAAATCCTCGATTTCTTCCGTATGCGGTTGAGCGATTGACGCGGGCGGCCTAAGGGCCACCGCAATCACCAATCGAAAGGACAATCTATGCGCCCCTCAGGCCGCGCGCCCGATCAGATGCGCCCCATCGCGATCGAAACCGAATTCACCATCCATGCCGAGGGCAGCGTCCTCGTCAGCTTCGGCAATACCAAGGTGCTGGTGACCGCCAGCGTCGACGAGAAGGTGCCGTCATGGATGCGCGGCAAGGGCGCAGGCTGGGTCACCGCCGAATATGGCATGCTGCCCCGCGCGACGCACACGCGCGGAAACCGCGAAGCGGCGAAGGGCAAGCAGTCGGGCCGGACACAGGAAATTCAGCGGCTTATCGGGCGCAGCTTGCGCGCCGTCGTCGATATGAAGAAGCTCGGCGAGCGCCAGATCATCATCGATTGCGACGTGATCCAGGCCGATGGCGGCACACGTACCGCTTCGATCTCGGGCGCGTGGGTCGCGCTGCGGATCGCAGTCGACAAGCTGCTCGCCGGGAAGACGATTGCTGAGGATCCGATCGTCGACAAGGTCGGCGCGATCTCGTGCGGCATCTATAACGGCACGCCGGTGCTCGACCTCGACTATGACGAGGATTCGGTCGCCGAGGCCGACGGCAATTTCGTGCTGACCGCGAAGGGCCAAATCGTCGAAGTGCAGGCGAGCGCCGAAGGCGCGACCTACGACGAGGAAGGCCTGCTCCGCCTGCTCCGCCTCGCGCGCATCGGCTGCGCCGAGATTTTCGCGGCGCAGGACAAGGCCACGGGCCGCTGAGATGACGCGCAGGCTCGCCCCCGGCAAGCTGGTGATCGCCAGCCATAATGCAGGCAAGGTGCGGGAAATCCGTGCGCTGCTCGAACCCTTCGGAATCGAGCCGGTGTCGGCGGGCGACCTCGGCCTTCCCGAACCCGAGGAAACGGGGACGACCTTTCGCGAAAATGCGCTGCTCAAGGCGCACGCGTCGGCGTCGGCAGCGGGTCTACCCGCACTTGCCGACGACAGCGGGCTCGAGGTTGCGGCCTTGGGTGGGCGTCCCGGCGTCTACACCGCCGACTGGGCCGAGCGGCAGGCGTTCGAGGGCGAGCCCGGCCGCGACTGGTATATGGCGATGGGCAAGGTCGAAGGCCTGCTCGCCGAACAGGGGCCGGACGTCGACCGCAGCGCCTGCTTCGTCTGCACCCTCGCGCTCGCCTGGCCCGACGGCCATGCTGAGGTGTTCGAGGGGCGAGCAGAGGGCAGCCTGACCTGGCCGCCGCGCGGGCTGCTCGGCTTCGGCTATGACCCGGTGTTTGTTCCGGTCGGTAAGTCGCTGACTTATGCGGAAATCGACCCTACGGAAAAGCATGCTATCAGCCATCGGGCTGATGCGTTTGCGAAGCTGGTTGCTGGGGCTTTTTAGGCGCCGCCCATGGCCGAACCGCTCGCCCTCTATGTCCACTGGCCGTTTTGCGTATCGAAATGTCCCTATTGCGACTTCAACAGCCATGTCCGTGAAAGCGTCGATCAAACGGTGTGGCGCGAGGCGTTGCTTGCCGATTTGCGACACGAGGCGGCTTTGCTGCCGGGGCGCACGGTGGGATCGATCTTCTTCGGCGGTGGCACGCCGAGCCTGATGCCGCCCGCAACCGTCGCGGCGGTGATCGAGGCGGCGGAGAGCGCGTGGGGCCTCGCGGATGACGTTGAGATCACGCTGGAGGCGAACCCCAATTCTGTCGAGGTCGCTAATTTCGCCGATCTTGCGGCGGCCGGGGTCAATCGCGTTTCGATAGGCGTGCAGAGCTTCGATTCCGAAGTGCTTGAATTTCTTGGCCGTGCGCACAGCGAGGATGAGGCGCGCCGCGCGATCACCACCGCGCAGGAGCATTTCGCGCGTGTCAGCTTCGACCTGATCTACGCGCGCCCGGGGCAGCCGATGGCCGCGTGGGAAGCCGAACTGGCGGGGGCGCTTGCCTTCGGCACCGACCATCTCTCGCTCTACCAGCTCACGATCGAACCCGGCACGCGCTTCGCGACGCTGGCGGCAAAGGGTGATCTCACCATTCCCGATGGCGATACCGCGGCCGACCTGTTCGACGCGACGCAGGCGATGACGCGCGCCGCGGGCCTGCCGCGCTACGAAGTGTCGAACCATGCGCGCGTCGGGCAAGAGAGCCGCCACAATCTCGCTTACTGGCGCTACGCCGATTATGCGGGGGTCGGCCCCGGCGCGCATGGGCGGCGGCTGGGACAGGCGACCGAGCGCCACAAGAAGCCCGAGAATTTCATCGCGGCGGTCGAGCGCAACGGCCATGGGCTGAAGGTCGAAACCGATCTGCCCGCGCACGAGCGCGCGACCGAGGCGATGCTGATGGGGCTGCGGCTGACCGAAGGGATCGATCTTGCGCGGATCGAGTCGCGTAGCGGGTTGCCGCGCGAGGCGTTCGTCGATGCCGGTGCGGTGAAACGACTGACCACGCAAGGGCTGATGCGGACGGATGGCGACCGGCTGGCCGTGACCGACGACGGCATATTGCTGCTCGACTCGATCCTTTCCGAGGTGGTGCGGACCGGCTAGGCTTGCCGCGAAGCGAGGCCGATTTTGAGCGATACCCTGATCCGCGACTGGGATGCCCATCTGGCGCATGAGAAGCGCCGGTCGGAGCATACGCGTCGTGCCTATATCGCCACCGCCGAGCGCTTCTGCGGCTTCCTGTCGCACCATCGCGGCGGCGCAGTCGATGCGCGCATGCTGAAGGCGCTGACGCCGAACGATCTCCGCGCCTATCTCGCCGACCGGCGCGCGGAGGGGCTAGGTAATGCGTCGGCAGCGCGCGAATTGTCAGCGTTGCGCGGTTTCCTGCGCTTCGTCGGCGGAACGAATGCCAGCGTTCCGCAGATGCGAGGGCCGCGCGTCAAGAAAGGTCTGCCGCGCCCGGTCTCGCCTGCCGAGGCGTTGCAACTGGCGCAGGATGTCGAGGATAATGCCCGCGAAGGCTGGGTCGGTGCACGCGATTTTGCGCTGCTGCTGCTGCTTTACGGCGCGGGGCTGCGTATCGGCGAGGCGCTGTCGCTGACGGGTGGCGCGTTGCCGCTCGGCGAGACACTGCGCGTCACCGGCAAGCGCAACAAGACGCGCATCGTACCGATCCTTCCAGCGGTCGCGAGCGCGGTGTCGCGCTATGTCGCGGCTTGCCCGTACCCCATTGCGAAGGACACGCCGCTCTTTCTCGGCGCACGCGGCGGGCCGCTCCAGCCGGGCGTCGTGCGCGCGAGCGTCCGCTCCGCGCGGCGCGCTTTGGGCTTGCCCGAACGCACGACGCCGCACGCACTGCGCCACAGTTTTGCGACGCACCTGCTCGCTGGCGGCGCCGATCTGCGCAGCCTTCAGGAATTGCTCGGCCATGCAAGCCTTGCCTCGACGCAGGTTTATACCGCCGTCGACGCCGCACATCTGCTCGACATCTATCGCAGCGCCCACCCGCGAGCCTAGTTCGCCTGCTTGGGCTTCCAGGTGATAACGCGGTAGATATAGATGACCACGAGCGAGCCGATCGCGACGAGCGCGACGGGGCCCACAAACGCGTCAAGGTTCGCGAACTTTCCGCCGAACCAGTTGCCCGCACCCGCAAGCGCAGCAATCCAGATCGTCGAACCCGCGGCGGTCCAGAGCAGGAATTTCGCCTGGTTCATCTTGACCATGCCGGCGGGCAGCGACACCATCGTACGCGCCACAGGCATGAAGCGCGCGACGAACACGATCGCCGGGCCATATTTCAGGAAGAAATTGTGCAGCCGCTCGACCTCCGCCCAGTCGAGCGTCAGCCAGCGGCCGTGGCGGTCGATAAAGGGTTTGAGCCGCTCGTAACCGATCCAGCGGCCGATCCCGTACCAGATCCAGTTGCCCGCCGTCGTCCCCGCGACCGCGACTGCGACGAGCGTCCAGAAATCGAAATGTCCCTTCGCGACCGCGATGCCGCCGAGCCCCATAATCACTTCGGACGGGATCGGCGGAAAGACATTTTCGAGGAACATGAGGATGAAAATCCCCACATAGCCCCAAGCCTGAATCAGATTGAGAATGAAATCGGTCATGGGACAGGAACGCGCGGCCGCCTCAGCCGATCCGGCGGTTGATCGCGTCCCAGATCATCCCCGCCGTATCGCTGTTGTTGAAACGGTCGATCGCGACGATCCCGGTGGGCGAGGTGACGTTGATTTCGGTCAGCCATTCGCCGCCGATCACGTCGATGCCGACGAAGACGAGCCCGCGCTCGCGAAGCTGCGGCCCCAGGACGTCACAAATCTCCAGCTCGCGCGGGGTAAGCTCGGCGGCCTCGGCATAGCCGCCGACCGCGAGGTTCGATCGGAATTCGCCTTCGCCGGGCTTGCGGTTGATCGCGCCCGCGACCTCGCCATCGACGAGCACGATACGCTTGTCGCCCTTGCTGACGCTGGGCAGAAATTGCTGGACCATGAAAGGTTCGGGCCAGACCTGCCCGAACAGCTCGACGAGCGCGCCGAGATTGCCGCCATCGGCGTCGATCTTGAACACCGCCTTGCCGCCATTGCCGTGGAGCGGCTTGATCACCACGGCGCCGTGGCGCGCCTGAAAGTCCTTCACCGCGTCGAGGCTGCGGGTGACCATCGTCGGCGGCATGAACTCGGGGAAATCGAGCACGAACACCTTTTCGGGGGCGTTGCGCACCGAAACGGGGTCGTTCACGACGAGCGTCTGGCCTGCGAGACGTTCGAGCAGCCAGGTGCCCGTGAGATAGCCGAGGTCGAAGGGCGGGTCCTGCCGCATCAGCACGACATCGATATCGCGGCCGAGGTCGAGCAGCACCTCGTCGCCGAACTTGTAATGCGCGCCCGCCTCACGCTGGGCCTCGAGGATGCGGTGCGCTTTCGTCGTCAGCCGCCCGGCCTCCCACGTCAGCCCGCGCACATCATAATGATAAAGCTCGTATCCGCGCTCGAGCGCCTTCAGGATCAGGTGGAAACTGCTGTCGCCCCCGATGTTGATACCGTCCATCGGGTCCATTTGTACCGCGGCGCGCAGGGTCATTCGATATTCCTCAGGGTTGCCAGACGTGGACCAGATGGCGCGGTAGGCGCCTTGGCGCAAGGAGCATCACGTCGATGCGGATATCGTCGCGCGGTCCGGCGAAGCGCGGGCTCAGCATTTCGGCCGCAGCGGCAACGCGGCGCAGGCGATATTGGTCGATCGCAAGGTCGAGATCGGCGGCGCGGTCGCGCCATTTGACCTCGATGAAGGCGACGGTGCGCCCGCGCCGCGCGACGAGGTCGACCTCGCCGACGGGAACGCGCAGCCGCTCGCCGAGGATGCGCCAGCCGTGGAGGCGCAGCCACCAAGCCGCGCGGCGCTCGGCCCGGCGTCCGCGCGCTTCGGCCGCAGCGCGGTTCAAGCCTGCTCTTTCAGGGCCAGCGCGCGCGCATAGACGTCATGGCGGTCGAGCCCGAAGCGTTTGGCGACGGCCTTCGCCGCTTGCGCGACGGGCTTGTCGGCCATTGCCTCGCGTAGCGCGGCATCGAGCGTATCGTCGTCGGCCTCTTCGACCACGGCTTCGCCGGGCGGGCCGACGATGACGACGATTTCGCCCTTCGGCGGTGCGTCGGCGTAGCGCGCGGAAAGCTCGGTCAGCGTGCCGGTAACGCATTCCTCGAACATCTTGCTGATCTCGCGCGCAACTGCGGCCTCGCGATTGCCGAGCCCTTCGGCCATTGCCGCGAGCGACGCCGATAGCCGCGGCCCGCTTTCGTAAAACACGAGAGTGGCGCGCAGCCCGGCGAATTCGGCGAGCGTGTCTGCGCGCGCCTTCGCCTTGTTCGGAAGGAAACCCGCAAACAGGAAGCGGTCGCTCGGCAGGCCCGACAGGGTGATAGCGGCAATCGCGGCGCAGGGGCCGGGCAGGGTGGTGACGTGGCGCCCGGCCGCGCGCGCATCGCGCACCAGCTTGTAGCCGGGGTCCGAAATCAGCGGGGTGCCGGCATCCGACACCAAAACGACAACTTCTTGGTCCATGCGCGCAACCAGCGCGGCGCGGGTGCGTTCGTCGCTATGATCATGATAGGGGGTCATCGGCACACGCAAACCCAAATGCGACAGCAATTTCGCGGTCACGCGCGTATCCTCTGCGGCGATCACGCCGGCGGAGGCGAGCGTTTTGGCGGCACGCAGAGTGATGTCGCCAAGGTTGCCGATGGGCGTCGCGACGATATAGAGACCGGGCAAGGGAGAATCTGAGATGTTCGAATCTGGCATGACGCTGAAAATGGCAGAAACTGTCGCCCAGCGCCAAAATAATGCACCGGCGCGCCGCCAAATGTTGCGCGGGCTGGGTGTGGCGGCGATGGCGGGTCTGCTCGCGGCGTGTCAGGTGGTACCGAAGTCGAACGGCCCGGCGACGCCGCCGCCACCGACCAACCCCGACGACAATGTCGGCCCCGGCCTTCCCACCGACACCGATCGTCACCGCGTCGCGCTGCTCGTGCCGCAGACGGGGCCGAACGCCGACGTCGGCACCGCGATCGCCAATGCGACGACGCTGGCGCTGCTCGACTCCCGCACCGAGCGCGTCCGCATCACCACTTATGACACTGCGCTTGGCGCCGCGGCGGCAGCGCGGCAAGCGGTCGCCGACGGCAACAAGCTGATCCTCGGACCTTTGCTCAGCGAAGATGTGACCGCGGTCGCGCCGATCGCGCGCGAGGCGAAGGTGCCGGTGCTCAGCTTCTCGAACGACAGCGGCGTTGCGGGCAACGGCGTCTTCATCATGGGCTTCGTCCCCGGTCAGTCGGTCGAGCGCGTCGTCGCCTTCTCGCGCGCCAAGGGGCATCAGCGCTTCGGCGCGCTCGTGCCCAAGAATGTCTACGGCGACCGTTCGGCGGCGGCGTTCCGCGCCGCGGTCACCCAGGCTGGCGGCACGCTGGTCTCCGTCGAAAGCTATGATCGCAGCGCGACCGCGCTCACGGGTGCAGCGCGCCGCCTCGCCAATGCCGGCGCGATGGATGCGGTGCTGATCGCCGACAGCGGCGGCAATGCCATTCGCGCCGTCCCGGTGATCAAGACTACGGGGAACAAGCAGATCCTCGGTACCGAACTCTGGAACACCGACGCAGCGCTCGGCAGCAATGCGGTTATGCGCGGCGCATGGTTCGCCAGCGTGTCCGACGGCCTCTACGGCCAGCTCGCGACCAAATACCGCACCCGCTTCGGCAAGGCGCCGTACCGGCTCGCCAGCCTCGGCTATGACTCGGTGCTGCTGACCGTACGCATCGCGCGTGACTGGAAACCTGGAACGAACTTCCCCGCGAACCGTCTGCTCGCCGCCGACGGTTTCGGCGGTATCGACGGCATCTTCCGCTTCAGCAACCGCGGCATCGCCGAGCGCGCGCTCGAGGTCAGCGAGATTGGCGCCGGCGGCTTCCGCGTTGTCGATCCCGCCCCCACAAAATGGTAGGGGCGAAATGACAGTGGCAGAGCGGCCACAGTCGGCCCGAAAAGCGTTATAAGGTGAGCGCGGCGCCCTTTACGGCGGCGCTTTGATCACTATATGACCACCACGCGTGTTTTTGCGTCGATGCTGCACGCCCTTTTTAAACGACCCAGGAGATACAGCTATACCACCGCCCATGACCCGTCGCCCAATGGCACCGATGCCGCCGAAAAACGGCCCGCGTTACAACGAATTTATCGCCTCCCCCAAAGTCCGCGTGATCGACGAGGAAGGCGAAAATCTGGGCGTGATGCTGACGGCCGAAGCGATTGAGCAGGCGGCTTCCGTTGGGCTGGACCTGGTTGAAGTATCCCCGAACGCCGATCCGCCGGTGTGCAAGTTCCTCGACGTTGGCAAGTTCAAGTACGAGGCGCAGAAAAAGGCGAACCTCGCACGCAAGAGCCAGAAGACGCAGGAAATCAAAGAGATCAAGATGCGTCCGAATATCGACGATCATGATTTCGACGTGAAGATGAAGAAGGTCTTCGACTTCCTCGAGGAAGGCGACAAGGTCAAGATGACCATGCGTTTCCGCGGCCGCGAAATGAGCCACACGCAGCTCGGCCTCAACGTGCTCCAGCGCGTCGCCGAACTGACGTCGGAAATCGCGAAGGTCGAGGCGCATCCGCGCACCGAAGGCCGTCAGATGCTGATGGTCATCGCGCCGAAATAAGCACGCTTCTGTCCCGGCCCGCTCCGTAGCGGGCCGGGGTTCAGGTCCCGGCGACCACCTCGAATATTTCGCCGTCTCCATCGAGGATGAACAGCCGCCCGCCCGCAGTCGCGGTGAAGGCGCGTATCGCATTTATCGTTCCGGCATCGGGCGCAAAATCCGCGCTGCGCAGGGCGTAGGCGGAATAAGGCAATACGCTTGTAGCGCCGAGCAGTTGGCTGGCTTCGATCGTCCAGATTCTGCCCGCCGCGCCGCTGCCGCCAAAAATCAGCTGTCCGGAAAGCGAGGCGATCGGGCCATTATAGATCGGACCGAGGATCAGGGCGCCGCCCGATTTCGGTTCAGGTGCGCCGCCCGCGGCGGGCGCGGCGGAGGTGGGAATCTCGAGGATCGGCGTGATCAGGCCCGGCGGAGGGTTGCTGTTGAGCTGGGTGTGACCCGCAAAATAGGGCCAGCCGAAGCTGACGAGCGGGCCGCCGATATCAAAGCGATTGATTTCCCCCGGGTCGCCGCCGCTGCCCCTGCCTTGGTCGCCGATGAGCAGCATGTTGCCGCTGAAGGTTGCGGTGCTCGCACCGAACAGGCCTTTTGCGGCCACTTCATAGGAAAATTGGGGAGTCGCCCCAGGAGACGGACTCCGACGGATCCGGACAAGCTTGCCAGTGAAATTTCGATCTTCGTGGGGAACGAGATTCGCCGTCTCATAGTTGCCGCCCGTGGTAAGATAGAGATTGCCGTCGGGACCAAAGCCCATCCATCCGGCGTCCTTGGGCGGGTTAATGGGGGCGCCCGCCTGAAAATTGCCGACCTCGACCACATTGTTCGGGGTGCCCGCCTCTACATTGGCGCGGACCAGCGCCTTCACGTAAATGACGCCAAAGCCTGTGGAGACGTACAGCAGTCCGTCGCTTGCATAGTCAGGCGATGCGACGATGTAGTTCGTCGGCGAAGGGTTGATGCCCGGCGGCGGCGGGACGCGAGCGTAGAATGTGCGTGTGCCGGTCGCCGGATCGAAATAATAAATATCGCCATCGCTTTCGGCGACGAACAGGCGGGTGTCGCCCGGAATTGCGGCCATCGAGACCGGCTGGCTGAACCCGCTGAACACGCGGCGAACAGCGATGCCCTCGCGGCTGTTGGTGACCGTTACGGTCAGCGGTAAGGATGCCGTGGTACGGCCATCGCTGACCGATACCGTCACCTCATAGATATTGTTGCTGTCGGCATCGGCGGGATTGTCGGCATCGGGCGTAACGAGGAAATTCAGGAGTCCGCCACCGGTGATCGAGAAGCGCGCCGCATCGGGGCCGCCCGCTATCGCATAGGTCAGCGTATCGCCATTGGCGTCGCTTGCGGTCGCCTGATAGGAAAGCGCCGCATTTTCGACCAGCGAGACCGAGCTCGCCGACGTGAATTGCGGCGCCTGGTTGGGCGGAATGACGACGGGATCATCGCCGCCCCCTCCGCATCCCGAAAGGAGGAGGCTCGATAGCGAAAGCAGCGCGGCTGCAGTAATTTTCCCCGTCATTGCCTAGGTTTAAGTCGCGGGTCAGGCCGCGTCAATCATGAGCGTCGTTTCTCCCGATATCGCGCCGTCGGGGGCAAAGCGCCGCTCGGTCATGATATATTTCCCGTCGCGGCGCAGCGCGACGACGGTACTGCAACGCGTGCCGTAAATGTCGCCGCGCAGGAACAGCGCGGGGTCGTCCTCGGTCGCCAACAGGTCCAGCAGCGCGGCGGGCTCAATCCGTTGTCGTGTCGCCGCGGCCAGCGCGCTGCGCAGTCGCTCGGCGCGCGGGCAGGGGGTGTCGACCGGATCGTTCGCGAGGGCATGGATGCCAGGGTCAAGCGATGCGATCAACGGCTCCGGCCGGTTGGTGAGCAGCCGCGCGCCGCCTTCGCCGACGGCGAACAGGTTGAAGGCATTGAAGCGGTCGAGATCGGCCTCGGCCGGATCGGCGAAGCGTCCCTCGCCGCGCAGCATGTCGACGACGAGCGCGCCGCGCGATTCCTTCGTGGGGTCGGGAGCGGCGCCGCGGACGTTGGTCACGACGACGACGCGGCCGCTGGGTGCATGCACCCCGAGCCATGTGCCACCCGCCTGCAAGTCGCGCCCGGCGACGATGCCGCTGCCGTCGTCCCATGCAGCAAGCGCCGCGCTGGGGCGGCCGTGGAACTCGTCGCGATTGCCGATGAGGATGAGGGGCCAGTCGGGATGGACTTGGTGAGCAAGGGCTACGACGCACATGCCCACGCATATCGGAGTTGACCGCCCGCTTGCCAAGCCTCTTGA